>TARA_R110002072_G_scaffold42064_4_pt1 | contig 133465 bp, 126 predicted proteins | sample TARA_R110002072 | Tara Oceans TARA_R110002072 (sample SAMEA4397118) | marine metagenome | biome: Polar Biome; feature: [SRF] surface water layer (ENVO:00010504); material: water (ENVO:00002006), including particulate matter (ENVO:01000060) such as... | depth 5 m
GCCGGGATCGGCCTCGACCCACTCACTGACTACCGCATCACCGATGCCATAACAGCCGCCGGGCAATAGGGCAACCGAGCACCCATGATCAATCTCTACCGGTTATCATCCAAGCAGATGATCGAGCCCACCCCGATGCAACCCGGCCAGCACGCCCAGCCCTTCCGCTGTGTCCACTGCGCCTACGATCTCTCGGCTGTCCGCACCTCCGCCAGCGACAACCTCTGCCCGGAGTGCGGGCTCACCACCGATCCCTACAACCCCCGCGCCCACATCGTCCGGAATCAATCCCCCCTGCTCGCCGGGCTCAAGGCCCTCGCCGCCGCGATCCCCGCAGGCATCGCCATGGCGCTCGCCCTCTTCTCTCACATCGCGATCATTGTCTTCGGCTTCGCGTTGTGCTACATCCCTGTCTTTGTGTGCGATGTCACCATGAAGCGATCCCTCCAACGCCAGCGAAAAACACTCGGGCTCGCCCTGGGCACCGGCGTCGCGTTCGGTCTCTTGCTCGGCTCCCTGCTCTTGGTCGCCGCGGGCGCCTACTGGTAGCGTTCGACTACAATCCTCCGTGCCCAACACCACCACTAAACCAATCTGCCCCAACTGCGGCTACGACCTCGCCGGGCTCATCGAACCCGAAACAACCGCAACCTGCCCCGAGTGCAGCACCGACTCGACCTACCAAGCCGCGACTGAAGCCCAGTCGCGATGGAATGTGCTCATGTGGGATCTGATCCTGTTTCTGGTGATCCCGATGGCCATCAATCTCATCGCTTACCTCATCGTTCAAGTAGCGCCACGCGAGTTGTTCGAGGTTCTCTACATTTTGATTCTGCCCTACTTGCTTTTACCATTGGTGCTCTTGGTTGCTATCCCGACCGCTCTCGTTGTCGAGGGAACAAAGCGGATGCACCTCGGGAAAGCCCAACGAAAACCCGCCGGCTGGATATTCGTCATCTGCATAGTGATCCCCGGCACCTTTTCATTACTCTTATCGCTCGCCATCTCGTTAATTTGGCTTGTGAGTATGTCGGGCGCTTAACCCACCACCGCCGCCCGCAGCTTCTTGGTGATCTCCCCGGGCACACCCGCACCGATCGCCTCCGCCTCGATCTTCACCACCGGCAGCACGCCCCAGCTCGAGTTCGTCAAGAACACCTCATCAGCGTCAAGCAGATCGTCGATCGTCATCATCCGCTTGGTCGTCTTGATCCCCAGCTTCTTGGCCTCCTCGATCACCCGCATCCGTGTAATCCCCGGCAGCACCGGCGAAGGCAGCACCCCCTCGCGCGTCTGCGCCCCGCCGATATCCTGCTCCTCCCCCTGAGCGATCGGCGTGATCAGATGCCCGTCATCGACCACAAACAAGTTCGACACACACCCGCCCGCGAGGTGATTGCTCACCGAGAAGATGATCGACTCGCCCGCGCCCTTGGCCGCCGCGTCCTGGAGCTGGCGCAACCGCCACCAGTAGTTGAGCGTCTTGTGACCAGCCGTCGGATCGAGTGGGTTGACCCGCGATTGCCCTAGCGTCACCATCACACCCTTATCGAACATCTCATCGGGGTACTCGGTCGCCGGCTGGGCCGCGATGAGCACGGTCGGGCGATGATTCGTCCGCCCGTGCGTCTGCAGCATGTTCAGATCCCCGCCCGTGAGCGTGAGCCGAACCCGTGTGTTCTTGTATCGCGCCCGGCGCACAGTCTCCGTGATCGCCTCTCCGAGCGGCCCGGTCTTGATCTCATCAGACAACCCCAGCACCGCCGCCGAAGATTGCAGCCGATCCAGATGCGCATCGAGATCACGAATCATGATCCCATCGGGCGTCGAGACCGCGCTGAGCGTCTCGAACAAACCGACGCCGTGCTGGATGCCCGCGTCGAACGCGGACAACCGGGCGTCCTCGCGGTTCATAAACTGACCATCGAGAAACACGCTGGCGATCTCGTCGTGGCCTTCAGTTTTTTCGGTTGATTCGTTGGGCGTATTGGGTTCGTTCGTCATGCCCATAGGGTAGAACCGCTGCGCCTCATCGTCGTCGGCTATCGACCATCGCCGGCCCAAAGAGCGCCACAATGTGCAGGATCAGCAGGATCGTGTTGAACCCGTACTTCATCACCCGGTCCACCGTCTCGATCCCCGACGCGATCCGGTAGTCGCTCAGGCACCCGCAGCCCGATTCTTGCAGCACCGCCGGGTCCACCTTTGAGATGTAGTACATAAACCCCGCGATCGCGCTCATCGAGATCAGCAGCACCAGCTTCCCGAACGGCTTGCGCAGCTCGGACCCGAGCGCGAACACCAGCAGCAGCCCCATCAGGATCTCCGCCGGGCCCACCCACCAGAGCACCGAATGCATCGACTCGGGGATCACCCGGTGCATCGTGACGATCTCGACGAACGCGTTGATGTCCTTGACCTTGAGGTACCCCGTCACCAGCCACACAAGAATAATGATTCCCACCGAGATCCGCGCAAAGGCGTACGAGGGGTTGGAGTTGGGCTCCGCATCGAGCAGCTGGGCCGATGCTTTACGAGCCGCGGAATCCACGCCGCCCGAGAACGAATCATCTTCCTTGGTCGACCCCTCATCACGATTCCGCTCAGTATGCCCCGCCGGCGGGATCGGCAGCCCGCTACCAGAATCGACAGGATGGTCAGGCGAGAGGCGACGAGATAGAAAAGTGAAGCTCATGAGTACAGAGTATACGATTTAATCGAACATCAGGTTCCGTGGCCCGAAGTCGATCTGCATCGCTTGTTTGGCAAGGTACAGCGTTTCTTCCGCCGCGTTATTGGCCTGTCTGGTGTGCTCACGCAGGATTTCGAGCACCTTGGCGTCCCCGGCTTCGCCCTCATACGGGATCCGCCGCTCACGCATGGGCTCGAGCAGCTTATCGATATGCTCGGCCACCTCGACCTTGATATGCCCATCGCCGATGTTGTCGCCCTTGGCATACGCCTCTTCGAGGGCCTTCACCCGGTCCTCATCGTCAATAAACGCCCGCACATACTCGAACAGCGCGTTGTTGATATCGCCCGGCTCGTCCATCGCCGTCCGCCCGGTGTACAGCCCGCCCATCCGTTTCTTGATCTGCTTAAAGGTATCCGTCAGGAAGATCGAGTTGTTGAGCGACTTGGACATCTTGTTGACGCCGTCGGTCCCGACCAAGCGCGCCACGCGCCCGACCTTGCCCGTCGGGATTGGGAAGAGCCCGCCCTCCTTCACATAATCCTCGTCCTCGGTGTGCGGGTTGACGCCGCAGTAGATCTGATTGAACCGACGCGCCACCTCTCGGCAGGGCTCGATATGCGCCAACTGATCCTCGCCCACCGGCACCAGCTCCGGGCGGAACAACAAGATATCAGCGCACTGCCCGACCGAGTACATCGGGAACCCGAAGCTGTAGTTATCCCCCAACTCCTTGTCCTCGAGCTCGCTCTTGAGCGTCGGATTCCGCATCACCCGATTGAAGGGGAGCAACATCGCCAAGTACCAGGTCAGCTCCGCGATCCCCGGGATCTCGGTCTGGAGCACGAAGGTCGATCGCTCCGGATCGATCCCAGCCGCGAGCCAGTCCTTGACGATATCGAGCGTCGATCGCCGAATCTCCGCCGGCTTGTCCGCCCGCGTCGTGAACGCGTGCATGTTGGCGATCAAGAAGAAGCACTCATACTCATCCTGGAGCGCGACGCGGTTCTCGAGCGAGCCCACCCAATGCCCCAGATGGAGCTGCCCGGTAGGAGTATCCCCGGTCAAAATCCGGGGTCGATCGGCTGATTTGCTGGTGTGATCTGTGCTCATTATGACGGGATCGTAGAGCATAAATCCTTAAAAAACGCTCCATTCGCCCTCAATCTCACACCATCGCCCCGATCTGAATTTTGACCGGATTCTCCTTGCACACTCATCGGTAAGTAAGGTATCCTGAATTCAAGCCCAGACCCGGGCCCTGTAGGGGAACACCATGAACCGCCGAAACTTCCTGGCCGTCAGCGTCGCCGCGACCGCATCCGGAGCCGTCACTTCGGGCGTGCTCGCCGAATCATCGCACCCGCTGACCAACGCCCGCGTCCCTTCACCATCGCTTGGCAAGCTGGTCCCATCTGCTGCCCAGGCACACGCCGCGGACCTTATCCCGATTTCGCATCTGAGCCAGAGCGATGCACACCAGAGCGAAAAACTCGCCAACCCCCGCCTGACCATCCAACCTATGCCCGACATCAGCGATCGCGTGCACACCGACGCGAGCTTCGATATCGAAATCCTCTACCCCCACGCCCGCCAGTCGGCCATCCTTTATAGCGCACACAACTGCACGGCCGACTCAACCAGAATCGGTGCGTTCCCCGCCGGGGTCTCCATCGACGCCCCCGTCGATCAGCGCGGGCAAGTCACGCTGACCATCACCCAGCGAGTACACTCAAAGCCACAGACCAAACGAATCAAACTCAACGCGACCCAAGCGGGCACCTTCGTGCTCGCGATCCCCACCGCGCCTACCGGCGCACATGCCGCGTGGCGACTCACCCGCGTAGAAACCAACAAGCTGGGCCAACCAACCACGCTCACCAACGCGCTCCCCTCAGCGAGCGCACGATGCGCCTACCTCAGCATCGACATCACAGAACACACACTCAACCAAGGAGAAAACCATGCCAGGTGACGGATGTATCGGCGAAATTCGGATGTTCGGGGGCAACTTCGCCCCACGCAACTGGGCACTGTGCAACGGGCAACTCCTCTCGATCGCAGATAACACAGCCCTCTTCTCCATCCTCGGCACGACCTACGGCGGCGACGGACGCACCACCTTCGGGCTCCCCGATCTCCGCGGGCGCATACCCATGCACCCCGGCAATGGCCCCGGCCTTACCCCGCGCCAGCTCGGCCAGAAAGGCGGCGTCGAACGCGTCCAACTCACCAACAGCGAGCTACCTAGCCATGCCCACCCAGCAACGAGCAACGCCACCATGAAGGCGATCTCCACAGAGGGTGATTCGACCACACCCAAAGATCGCGTCCTCGCCAAAAGCGGAGCCGGCGATCCAGACTTCGGCACCGAATCCAACGCAGACACATCGCTTCATAGCTCCGCGATCAGCGTAAACACCAATGTAGGCAACGCCGGCGGGAACGAATCACACCAGAATCTCCAACCCTACAACTGTGTCAACTTCATTATCTGCCTCTTCGGGATCTTCCCTTCACGCCCCTGATCAAACAGCCTCGTGTTTGCTCGACTGACTAGCCAGCCGCTCGGAGATACAAGATGAACACACTGCTCTCAACCCTCGCTATCGCCAGCCTTTGCGCGATTGCGCTCGGCGATGACATCGTCTCCGAACTCACCAACGCCGATCCGACTATGGATCGACGAAGCGACACCGGCGCCATCATCACCGGCGATTGCGACGGCGTCACCTCCCCCGATTCGATCAACGACGATGTCCCCTACCAAGTATTCTACTTCCAACCGACCGCCCAGAATGTCCCGCTCGATGTCACCGTCACCTCGCTCGAAGCACAGCCCATCGACTTTGATCCATTCCTGACGATCTACTGCGATCTGTTCATCCCCGGAAACCCGGACGCCAACCTGCTGCATGTCAACGACGACGGCGCGGGCTATCCAAACGCATTCACCGTTGGCGGGCACGGGACCGATCCCGAAGTGGTCTACGCCGCCGTGGTGAGCTCATACTCCAACTGGGCCCCATCACGCCTGGGCGAGTTCCGAATCACCCTCGGCCCCGGGCTTGAGTTCACCCCCGCCCCATGCGTCGTGGACTACACCGACGATGGGATCCTCGATTTCTTCGATGTCTCGGAGTTCCTCGACCTCTTCGGCGCACAAGACCCGCTGGCCGATCTTGACAACAATGGGCTCTACGACTTCTTCGATGTCTCCGCGTTCCTCGATCTGTTCGGGGCAGGATGCCCATAAGACCGACCGGTCTATTAGCAGCAAATCTTTAACTCTAAATGATTTAAACGCCCGCGGGCGCCGCGTCGGCGTTGCTCATCATCACGATCAGCACATTGAGCAGGTTGAAGCACATGTGCATCATGATCGGCACGCCCACGCGCTTGGTGCGCTCGTACGCCACGCCACAGGTCAGCCCCACGGCGAAGATGGTCGGGAGCGCGAACCAGGGCACGGGCTGTGGACTAAGCCGATGGATCGAAGCGAAAAGGATCGAGGTGAAGATAATCGACAGCCACGGGCTCTTGAACCACTTGAGCAGCGCCCCCTGCACATACACCCGGAAGACCAGCTCTTCAACAATCGGCGCCCCGATGATCGCCCCGCCGACGAACACCATCACCCACGGATCGTTCGGGTTGTCGGTGAAGATCTTGAGCGTCTCGTGGGCGATCCCGTCAGGTCTTTGCCCCTGCGTCTGGGTATAGGCAAACTCGCCCAGCAGCCCGAGTATACGAATAAATGGGAACGCGAGCAAGAAGCACCCGAGCCCAACGGGAAGGTCTAAAAAGCCCACCCCGAACCCGTTATCCAGCCCGTCGCCGGTTGTTGCGCTCCGCCGAAGGATGAACAGCATCCCGAACCCGGCGATCATCGCCAGCAGATACGAGACCGTGGACACGATCGTGCGCATCTGAAAATCGCTGTACCCCTGCTCATTCACCCATGTAAATTGCCCAACAAGGCTCGCCCCGGAGCTCTGGGCGAGCAGCACCACAAAGGCCGCGAAGAAGAACACCACCGCGGGCAACGCCGTGATATCGCGCAGCCCCGCCTTGGCGAACCCGCCCGGGCGCAGCAGCCCGCCGGCAAAGAGCAGCGCGATCACCAGCAGCATCGAGACCGCCAGCGTGTAGGGCTCGAGATCCTTCATCGTGTTCCAGACATCCCCGACGCTCTTGTTCTGCACCGACCCGCTATCAACGACCTGCGCCAGCACCGGTAAACCATCCAGAGAGAGCGTTTCAATCCCCGCGCTCGCGGGCGATACAATCAGACCCAGAACAACGCCGAGCACAAGCATCGGCATCAAGCCAATTGCCCATACGCCCGATCTATTCGATTGATTCCCCATGAGCACACCACCTGATCCCATCCCGGACACATCATCGCCCGCGCTCCCGGCCGTCCTCGAAGAGATCGTCGTCTTCAAACGATCCGAGATCGACCGCGATCGTGCGGCCGAATCCATCGAGGCCCTCGAAGCCAAGATCGCCGATCGGGAACCCTCACGCGATTTCTTCGGTGCGCTGGTCCGATCGGGCGAAGAACTCAGCACAGCAGGCACCCGGGTGATCGCGGAGATCAAACGGCGCAGCCCGTCCGCGGGCTTGATCCGCCCCGAATACGCACAAGATGGTTTTAAGCCCGAGCTCATCGCGCAGCAGTACTCCAATGCCGGAGCATCGGCCATCTCGTGCCTCACAGACGAGAAATTCTTCGGCGGCTCCCTCAGATTCATGGATCGGATCCGCGCAGCGGTCGATCTGCCGATCATCCGCAAAGACTTCATCCTCGATCCCTACCAGATCACCCAGGCCCGGGCCTACGGCGCCGACGCGGTGCTGCTGATCGCCGAGTGCCTCGACGATGCCCAGATCCGCGATCTGCTCGATCACGCCCACGCACTCGATCTTTCGGTCCTCCTTGAGGTCCACTCCAAGGACAACCTGCTGCGGGTCGAGCCGATCATCAAAGCCTGCAAGTCCGATCGGGTGCTGCTGGGGATCAATAACCGCGATCTCACCAAGATGATCACCAGCCTCACCCACACCACCGACCTGCTCGATCTGGTCGATGATCGCACAAAGCTCGTGTCCGAATCCGGGATCAAAGCCAGCACCGATCTGGCCCACCTGCGATCCCACGGCGTCCGCATCGCCCTCGTCGGCGAACACCTCATGCGCCAGCCCCACCCCGGCGATGCCCTGAGTGCGCTGCTCGCTGAGCCCGAGAAGGGCTGAACAGGCAATATTCGCCCGCTTTGAGCGTTCTCTTGGGAGAGCTCTTGCTATCGTTGGGTAGCCGATATTTTCGTTTGTTTCGTATGTATATAAAAGGTTCGCCGCCCCATGACCCCACACACCTTGCTCAATCTTCCGAAGTTCAACATCAATCGAGCCACCCTCTTGATCTTCACAAGCGCGATCGTGCTGTGCACCGCATTCTCGCCTGCATTCGCAGCCAACTCAGCACAAGACCAGCAGCCGACCCAGCAACCAACAGAAATCCTTGAGCTCTCACGGGCCGCCCTCGGGGAGATCCCGGGCTTCACCGCCCAGTTCTCGATGGAGGGCGTGGGCGGCGCGCTCTTCGCCGACACCTTCCCCTCGATGAACGGGCAGCTCTTCTTCGGCACCAACGACGAGCACGGGCGCGTGCTCCGCAGCCTGGGCAACGCCAAAGAAATGAAGACCGCGCCCACCAAGCCCATGGACATGCTCATCAGCGAAGACCGCTACTACTGGCTTGACTACGAAAAGAAACAGATCCACGAGACCAAGAATGATCCAGACGCGCGTGGCACCCCCGGCAGCTTCTCGACCATGCTCATCAAGCCGATCATACTCGATGACCCCTTCGCCAAGGACCTCAACAACGCCGTCTCCGTGGAACTCCTCGAACAAGCATCTGTCAAAGGCGTGCTGTGCGATGTGATCGAGATCACCCGCCCCGAGAAACCCAAGGGACGCACCCGCAAGTCCCGCGACGACGCCTACACCAGCGCCCGGTGGTACATCTCGACGGTCGATCGCTTGCCACGCAAGCTCGAGCACAAAACCGACGCGGGGATTATCCAGTTCACCTTCGTGCTTGAGCTGGCCAATGTCAAGGTCATCGAGAACGAGCAGGACAAGCTTGACATCAACCGCCCGAGCGAGTTCGAGTTCGTCTCCAGCATCCCCAAGCCCAAGCCGGACCCAACCACTGAAACCAATGACGAGCCGCTGATAGGCGACACCACAAACCAAGACCTGCCCCCAGATTTCGTGGTCACCGACAACCAGCCCGATCCACAGCCGGTGATCAAGCGCAACAAGCGGGCCCCCGCCTACGCCTTCACCCCCGCAGCCTTCGCCAGCACCGAGGTCAACAACGCGACCCAAGCCAACAAGGTCACCGTGCTCTACTTCTGGGGCTCGTGGTGCATCCCATGCGCCGAGACCTCGCCCTTGGTCTCGCAGATGGCGTTTGATTTTTTGAAAGACCCGGTCGATGTGTTCGGGCTGGCGATCCGCGAAGCGGACACCGCCGCGACCCAGAGCGAGTTCGATGCTGAAGATTTCATGCATACGCTCGTGTTCGATGCCGGCTCTTTGGTCTCGGACTTCAAGGTGCGTGTGTTCCCGACGATCGTCGTGATCAACGCAAGCGGCGAGATCGTGTTCCAAGAGCACATTAGCAAGCAGGTCTCGGGCACCGAGCTGATCGAGAATGCCAAGGCCGCCGTGCAAGAAGCGGTCATGAACTTGTAAGTCATCTGTTGATTGTTGGTGATCGTTGCCGTGAGATCAGGCGGCTTGGTTGAGGGTCAGCCCCTCGAGCCCCTGTTGGATCGAATCAAACCGGATCGCGATCATCTGATGGCCATCGATCAATCGGTCGGCCCGGATCACCGTCGCCCCGATCATCCTCGCCGCCCGGGTCACCGGGCACTGCAGGTGCTCGAAGGCGATCGCGATCCGCTCGCCCATCTGCGCCTCGCGCGGCCCCACCAACTCAATCGACGCCCCGCACATCGACACATCGTGCGTCCGCCCGCCCGTGAACAACGCCCGGGCGCTGCGTCGGAGCTTGACGGCGATCTCCATATTCGTTCGTGGGTGCGCCCTGCGTTCTGCGTTCAACTTGAGTTCCATGCTCGTCGCCTCTTTGGATGGTGTCGGCTTGGGGTCGGGCGTTGATACAACAGACGCCGCCCACAAACCGCTGGCACACAACAAGATCGACGGGATCAGCGCCCGATATTGGTCAAAATGGAATCAATGTCCGAACTTTGGTGGAGCCCCAAGCCCCCCATTCGCCCGATCGGTCTTTAAAGATCCAATCGCAGCCCCAGAGCCGCTTCGAGCACCCGGGCTTTGACGAGCGTTTCTGCCCATTCGCTCGCGGGATCGGAATCCGCCACCACGCCCGCGCCCACCGGATAGACCAGCCGACCATCGAGCATCCCGGTTGGATTGTCTGGGTCAGGCTCTCCCCAGATATGGGCGGTGCGGATCGACACCGCGCTGGTCAGGTGCCCGTGGTCATCGAGGCTGAGCATGGAGCCGCAGTAGCTGTTGCGGGGGCGGGCTTCGAGCTCGTCGATGATCTGCATCGCCCGGACCTTGGGCGCCCCCGTCACCGAACCCGGTGGGAAGGTCGCCCGCAGAATATCCCCTATCCCAACCCCCTCACCAAGCCGCCCCTCCACCACCGACGACGCCTGGAGCACCCCGGAGTGGTGCGCCTCGATTTTGCGGGGCTCGGCGACCCGCACCGTGCCCATTTCGCACAATCGCCCCAGATCATTGCGCATCAGATCCGTGATCATGTCGAGCTCGGCCCGGTCCTTGGGCGAGTCGCGCAGCTCCGCTTCGTCGCTGGCGATCGGGCGGGTGCCCTTCATCGGCTCGGTCCTGATCCGCCGAGTGTTGAGATCACACTCAAGAAAAAGCTCAGGCGAGATCGACGCGATCGCATGACGCTGCCCGCGATGCTCGAAGACCATCATCGAGCCATACCGTGGCTGGGCCGTAGCACACAATACATCGAAGCAAGACCGCGCACACCCAGAAAACGCACACTCAAGGTGGTGAGCGATATTGGCCTGATAGATATCCCCCGCCCGGATAAACGCCTGCGTCCGCTCAACCGCGGCGATGTATCCATCTTTTCCCATCGACGATGTCAGCTCGCCTACCTGATACGAAGTAGGCTCCGCGGGCTGCGCCCTGTTCGTTCGCCAACGCTGAATCACCGCGAGCGGGAACCCAGAAGCCGACCCGTGTCGATGGACGGCTTTGGGCTCGAGCTTGGCCCCCAGCTCATAGCTGAGCATCACGAGCCAGCCGGATTCGGATTCCGGGATAGCCGAGCGATCTTCAGCATACGGTGAGATAACCCCCTCGATCGTCCTCCCCGGATCGGGATCATCGTGCTCAATGATCCAAGTCCGCTCGACCCGCTTGTTTTCCGTGCCCAATCCCTGCCCGAGCCCCGCGAGCACCACCGGCGCACCCGGAGCCTGCCCAACAGGCGCAGCGTGCCTGATTCCGCTGGAGAGCTGGTCAGAATCATCCGATTGTTCAGGCGGGCAGGCACTCATCGTGCAATCGTATCACGCCCGGGGGCGTGGGGTTCACACAATCCAGACTCTCCGCTGTGAGCAAGATCAAGCAGCTTGATCTACACTCCATCGAGAGAGCAATCCGTATCCTGCCGGCCCGACGCCTTCCAACCAGCACCCTACAGGGATAGATTGACGCCCATGGCCAAGAAAAAATCATCCAAGAAAGCCGACCGCAAAGCAACCTCCAAGAAGACCACCAAAAAGGTGGCCAAGAAAGCTGCGAAGAAGGCCAGCAAGAAAACCACGAAGAAATCAACCAAGAAGAGCCCGAAGAAGGTCTCGAAGAAGATTTCTAAGAAAGCGGCAAAGAAGAGCACAAAGAAAACCGGCGTGAAGCGCACCGCCTCGGCCCACAAGAAGGCGTCCAAAAAAGCAACCAAGAAGACTCCCAAGAGCCCCGCGAAGAACACCCCCTCGGGCAAACGCCACACCTCGAAGAAGCGGGCCAAGAAGGCCGTCCGCAAGGTTGCCCGAAAAGCCACCACAAAGGCCACCACAAAGAAGAACGCCGCGAGCAAATCACCCGCCAAGAAACGAATCATCGCGGGCAAGATGGTCTACGCCTTCGGCAAGAAGACCGAAGCCGACGGCTCCATGAAAACCCTCATGGGCGGCAAGGGCGCGAACCTCGCCGAGATGACCTCCATCGGGCTGCCCGTGCCCCCGGGCTTCACCATCACGACCGAGGCCTGCGCCGCGTACTACAAGAACAAGAAGAAACTCCCCAAAGGGCTGAGCGAAGAGATCGCCAAGCATCTCGATGCGCTCGAAAAACAGCGCGAAAAACTGTTCGGCGATCCGACCGACCCATTGCTCGTCTCCGTACGATCGGGAGCCGCGGTCTCGATGCCGGGCATGATGGACACGATCCTCAACCTCGGGCTCAACGACAAGTCCGTGCTCGGGCTGGCGGCCAAGACCAACAACGAACGCTTCGCCTTCGACGCGTACCGCCGACTCATCAACATGTTCGGCGATGTCGTCATGGGCGTTGACCACCAGCACTTCGAGCAGGCCTTCAGCGCGATCAAATCCAAGTACCAGGTCGTCAACGACACCGAGGTGCCCGCTGAGGGGCTCAAGGAACTCTGCGAATCGTACAAAGCGGTCTACGCCAAACAGGTCGGGACCAAATTCCCCCAGAACCCGCTCAAGCAGCTCGAACTGGCGATCAACGCAGTGTTCGGATCGTGGAACTCCGACAAAGCCATCTCATACCGACGCATCGAAAACATGACCGGGCTCGATGGCACGGCCGTCAATGTGCAGACGATGGTCTTTGGCAACATGGGCGAAGACAGCGGCACCGGCGTCGCCTTCACACGCAACCCATCGACCGGCGAGAATCAGTTTTATGGCGAGTTCCTCGTCAATGCCCAAGGCGAAGATGTCGTCGCCGGCATCCGCACGCCCCAGCCTGTGGCCCACATGCCCGAGTGGAACGGCTCGATCTACAAACAACTCCTGTCGATCAAAAAGACGCTCGAAGATCACTACACCGACATGCAGGACATCGAGTTCACCATCGAACGCGGCGAACTCTTCATGCTCCAGACCCGCACCGGCAAGCGCACCGGCGCGGCCGCGGTGAACATCGCCTGCGATATGGTCAAAGAAAAACGAATCACCGAGCAGCAGGCCCTCGTACGCATCCCGGCCGGCGATCTGACACAGCTTTTACTCCCGAGCTTTGACCCCAAGGCCAAGGAATCACGCAAGGCCATCGCGACCGGGCTCCCCGCGTCACCAGGCGCATCCGTCGGACACCCGGCATTCACGGCGAGCGAAGCCGTGGAGCGGGCGCACAAGGGTGAGCAGATCATCCTCGTCCGCAAAGAGACCAGCCCCGAAGATGTCGACGGCATGCACAGCGCGGTCGGAATCCTGACCTCGACCGGCGGGATGACCTCGCACGCCGCGGTCGTCGCGCGTGGGTGGGGCAAGTGCTGCGTGAGCGGCGCGAGTGCAGTCTCGATCGACGAACACACCGGCACCTTCTCGATTGGCGCGGACACCTTCGGGCGTGGCGATCTGATTTCTATTGATGGCTCAACGGGCGAGGTCTTCCCCGGGTCCATGCCGACCATCGAGCCCGAGCTCAGCGGCAACTTCTCCAAGATCATGAAATGGGCCGACAAGTACCGCACCATGGGCGTGCGGACCAACGCCGACTCCCCGGCCGACGCCAAGCGCGCACGCGACTTCGGAGCCCAGGGCATCGGGCTCACCCGCACGGAACACATGTTCTTCGATGGCGAACGGATCACCGCGGTGCGCGAGATGATCCTCGCCGAGCACACCAGCGACCGCGAGCTTGCCCTCGCCAAGCTCCTGCCGTTCCAACGCGAGGACTTCGTCGGGATCTTCACCGCGATGCACGGCCTGCCCGTGACCATCCGCCTGCTCGACCCGCCGCTCCACGAGTTCCTCCCCCACGAACACGACGCGATCCAACGCGTGGCCGACACGCAGGGCGTGCCGGTTGAATCTGTCCGCAGACAGGTCGCGCTGCTCCACGAATCCAACCCGATGATGGGCCATCGCGGCTGCCGATTGGCGATCACTTATCCAGAAATCCTCGCGATGCAGGTCCGCGCGATCGTCGAAGCGGCCATCGAGTGCGCCAACAACAAGATCAAAGCCGTGCCCGAAATCATGATCCCGCTGGTGGGCACGCATCAAGAACTCAGCATCCTGCGCAAGCAAGCCGAACAAGTAATCATCGCAGTCAAGAAAGAGCACGGCTTCAAGAGGAACCTCAAAATCAAAATCGGCACCATGATCGAGATCCCCCGCGCCGCACTGACGGCCGACGAGATTGCCGAGCACGCCGATTTCTTTTCCTTCGGCACCAACGACCTCACCCAGCTCACCTTCGGCTACTCTCGCGACGACATCAACACCTTCCTGCCCGACTACCTCAAACGCGACATCCTCCCCGGCGACCCCTTCCAGAGTCTCGACCAGACCGGCGTCGGGCAGCTTGTCGAGATGGGATTCAAAAAAGGACGCGCGGCCAAGCCCGGTCTCAAAATCGGCATCTGCGGCGAGCACGGCGGCGATCCCAAGTCCGTCCACTACTGCCACACCATCGGCCTCGACTATGTCAGCTGCTCGCCCTTCCGAGTCCCCATCGCCCGCCTAGCCGCGGCCCAAGCCGCGATCAACGACGGATCGGCGAAGTAAGATCAGTTCTCGAAAGTAAAGCTCGTCCCCCGTGTTATCTGCTGGCCTGTCGTATTCCGATCGTTCGATAGAGAACTATGCCGATTCATAGACAGCTGCTTTTCAGATTCTGGTTTATCATCGGCGTGATTGTCGGGCTTGGGCTCTACCCGGTGCTCCTCATGTGCACAGTAGGCAATGCCCGTGCGAGCACGCACAGCGAAGTCGCCTTGGTGCTCGGCGCCCGGGTGTTTGCCGACGGCTCCCCGTCCGATGCGCTGCTCGATCGCGTGCTCGCGGGGTGCGAACTCTACGAACAAGGGCTCTGCGATACGCTGTTGTTCTCTGGCGGCCCCGGCGACGGCTCCATCAGCGAACCCCAGGCGATGCGAACCATCGCCATCAACCGGGGCATACCAACAGACGCGATCGTCCTCGATGAGATTGGACTCAACACCGCCGACAGCGCGGCCAATACGGCTGCGTTGTTTGATGAACATGGCTGGTCGAGTGTGGTCGGCGTCACCCATTTCTACCACACCCCGCGCCTCAAGCTCGCGCTCCGCCGAGAGGGGATCATCGCGAGCACGCATTCGGCCCGACGACGGGGGATGGTGCTGCGAAAACTTCCGGTCTTTATGGCCCGAGAAGCTGTCGCGTGGTGGGCGTATACACTTGGCTTGCGATGAGCCCACTCTACTCTGAAAACACAGCTGATCTACTCAAGGCTGCGAAGCTTCAGACAACGCTCATCTGGATCGTCCTGCTCTCAATACTGTGCATTGTGATCATCGTGGGCATGGCGATCACACGCACTGGCAACATCATGATCATATTGTTATTGCTCGGGGGCTTTGTTCTGTTCCAGTTCATCGCGTACTTTCAGGCGCTCCGTCTCTCATCAGCGTTAGACAGAGGCATCTTGCTACCGACATTGCTCATCTTCGGCTTTGTCATCCCGTTTCTCTCCCTGATCATGCTTGTGATCATCAGCAATCAAGCGACACGGATGCTCAGAGCCACGGGTGTCAAACAGGGACTCATGGGCGTACGCAGATCAGAGTACCCCAAACTCATGCACGGCAACTGCCCAAGCTGCGGCTACAGCCGCGAGGGGCTTGACCCGATGCAGGTCTGCCCGGAGTGTGGACGCCAGCCGCAAACTCATAGTTAGCTCGATTTAAAACTCAACCTTGGGCGCCTCGCGCACCGCCTGGTCCTCGATCTCGAAGTAGTCCGCCTTCTCGAAATTGAACACGCTCGCGATGATCACGCTCGGGAAGACCTGGACAGCCGTATTCATCTCACGGACATTGCCATTGTAAAGCCGACGCGAGGACGCGATCCGGTTCTCGGTCTCGGCCAGCTCGCCCTGCAAGTTCATGAACTGCGTATCCGCCTTGAGATCAGGGTACTGCTCGACCACCACCGCGAGCTGACGCAATGCCCCAACGAGCATCCCTTCGTCTTTGGCCTGCGAAGCGACCGAACCGGTATTGCCCGCGGCTTGGTTCCTGGCCGCGATGACATTTTCGAGCGTCTCGCTCTCATGGCTCGCGTAGCCCTTGACGGTGTTGACCAAGTTCGGGATCAGGTCATAGCGACGCTTGAGCTCGACATCGACCCCAGACCAAGAGTCCTTGAGGTGCTGGCGCACACGCACAAGCTTGTTATAGATACCCATCGCCCAACCCACTACAATCAGGGCGAGCACGGCAACAACAATCAATCCGATCACGAGTGGGCTCATACGATTCTTCCTTCTTCCAAATCCTTGATCACAAAGTCGGGCCAGTGCCCCACGAATGATCGGGTCCATTCCAGCGATTCATCAAACCGCTCGTGCGGCCATTTCGTCATCCCATCGGTCAAACAAATCCGAGCGTTCTCCATATCGATCAGCCCGGGCTTGGTCGCCAGCAAGAACTCGATCATCCGCTGGTTGATGATGTCGTAGGCGAACTTGCGCTGATCACATTGTACAAAGTATTTCCGCGAGAACTCCGCGCTCTCGAAGTCAATATCGTTCTTCCCGAAGGCGGCCGCGATCTTGTCGAAGATCCCCTCGCGCCGGACCAGCATATCGGGCATCCGCTCGAACGGGAGCTCGACGATGAAATAACTAAAATCGTGCTTCACGATCCGCGTTCGCGTGGTGGTGCGTCCCTTGGAGTCCGTCGTCGTGTAGGTCTCGCGGGTTTTGTAAGTAAAATCGCCCGTCCGACACTGGGCCTGGAACTTCCCCAGATCCACCGCTCCGCACATTGTGTTGTATGCCGAGCGAGCAAAGCCCCTGCGAAACACTTCGAAATGGGCGTAGCGTTCGTCGTGTGAATCATCATGCCCGGGCTCAAACGAGAACCCCCGCTGATCTGCAAAGCTGATGATCCCGGCGTGGCGGATCCGGGCGCGCTCTTTGGCGGCCTCGGCCTGCTTGTAGATGTAGATGACGAGCGGCACCCCGATCACCACAGCCGCCACAATAATCAAGAATATATCCATCCGTATAGGATAGTTCTTGGGAGTTCACCCCGCCGAATTTCGTGAGATTTGAACCCCCAGCGACCCGATCGCCCCGCCGATCGTACAATATGGGTCGGCTTATCATGCATACAAGCCTCCATATCCAAGGACTCCCCATGCTCTGGCAACCATCCATCCCCGAACACTACCACACCCTCACCGAGGATCAGCTCAACGAGCAGATCGAGGCTCGGCGCGCCCAATTGGGCCCCTCCGTGGTCCTGCTCGGGCATCACTACCAGATGGACAATGTCGTCCGCCACGCCGACTTTATGGGCGACTCGCTCAAGCTCGCCCAGCTCGCCTCGTCCGTGGTCGAAGACCGCGCCAAGGCGGGCACGCCGGTCTCGCACATCATTTTCTGCGGCGTGCACTTCATGGCCGAGACCGCCGACATCCTCACGCCCGACTCCGTCGAAGTCATCCTCCCCGATCTCTCCGCCGGATGCTCGATGGCCGACATGGCCGACTACGACCAGACCGTCGAAGCATGGGAACTCATCCACGAATCACTCAAAGACCAAGGCTGGAACGGGCGCGTGATCCCCATCACCTATGTGAACTCGACCGCCGCCATCAAAGCCTTCGTCGGCGAGCACGGCGGCGCATGCTGCACCTCGTCCAACGCCGACCAGGTCTTCAAGTGGGCGATGGACGGGGGCACCGTGCCCAAGCAACCCGACGAAGAAATCAAGATCCTCTTCCTCCCCGATCAACACCTCGGACGCAACACCGCATCCGCCTACGGCATCGACACCGACACGCACACCTGCGTCTACGACCCCAAGCTCACCGCCCAGGGCGAACCGCTCGGCGGTGCGTCCGCAAAGCAGTTATACGATTCGACAACTATCTTGTGGGCAGGACATTGCAGCGTCCACAAGCTCTTCCGCCCCGAGCACTGCGCCGAGATCAAGAGCGCAAACGCTGCGCTCGCCCCGGGCGAAGAGCCCACGCAGATCCTCGTCCACCCCGAGTGCTGCAAAGAAGTCGTCGATCTCGCGGACTACTCGGGCTCGACCGAGTACATCATCAACACGCTGCGCGACGCGCCCGAGGGGAGCAAGTGGGCAGTGGGCACGGAGGTGCATCTGGTGAATCGCCTGTCCAACGAGTTTCAATCCAAGGGGATGCAGGTGCGGATGCTCTCGGATTGTCAGTGTCTGTGCACGACGATGTACCGGATTGATGAGCCGCACATGCTGTGGATCCTCGACGGTCTCTGCGGCGTGGGCACCACCAAAGACGCGCCAATCGACCAAGCCGGTGGCCCGATTAAGGTGCGCAATGTTGTGAGCGTTCATCCCAAAGCCGCGGAACTTGCGCTCTTGGCGATCAACCGCATGCTCGCCCACACCGGCGTCAAGCCCACGCCGACCAACGCGTAAGCATGGCACACACAAGCTACTGACCGTCTGCGAAATTGCTCGCCCTTAATTGAGCGGATCGAACAAGTCAGCCGATAGCTTGATCGTGTCGACCCATGCGCTCCCAATCCGAACTCAAAGCGAACCCCAGAACGCGAGCCAGAGCGCAGCCGTCGACTGGACGGGTGCGCTCGGCCGCTGGATGATTTTCCTCGCCGGGCTCGCGATCTTGGTCTCTGCGCTGATCCTCCCCGCCCAGGCGGACCTTCGCCACACGCGCACCCAGCGCGATCGCGCCCTGCACATCGAGCAAGCCCACCATACCCGCATCGATCGCTACCAGGGTTTCCTCGGCGAGATCAAATCGCCCAGCGCCTCGACCATCGATCTATTGGCCATGTCGCAGCTCGGGATGATCGCCAGCAACCGCCAGGCGCTGATCGCGCCCGGGCAGCCGGCGGACCCGCAGCTCTTCGAGTATCTCGAGCCCGTAATCCCTCACTTTGTGCCAGCCCACAACCCGCCGTCGAGGCTCGAAGAGTTCTCGACCGGGCAGCGTTCGCGCCTGTGGTTCGTGCTCATCGGGGCGGTCGCGGTGCTCTATGGGCTGATGCCGCCGGCCAAGTGATCGCTTCTCATACTTCCACGATCGCACATTGATCGCTAAACTCTCGCGTGACGATTACACCCCCATCACGCTACCCCGTCATCGTCGGCCCCACCGCCGGGGGCAAGTCCTCGCTGGCCATCGAGCTCTGCCGGCGGCTTACTGACATCAAACCCGGCGAGATCGTCACCGCCGACGCCTACCAGATCTACCGCGACCTCCACATCGGCACCGCCAAGCCCACCAAGGACGAACAAGCGGGCATCGTCCACCACCTGATCGACGTGGTCGATCTCAAAGCCCGGTTCACGGTCCACGACTGGCTCGCGCTGGCCAACCCGCTGATCGATCGCCTGCAATCTAGCGCCATCACGCCCGTGGTCGTCGGCGGGACGAATCTGTACATCAAATCCTTTTTAGACGGCTTATTCCAAGCCCCGGAGCCCTCCGACGAGGTCAAAGCCCGGGTCGAAGCCATGACCCAGCCCGATCGCCGAGCCATGCTCGCGTCGGTCGATCCCCAAGCCAGCGAACGGATCGACGGGGCAGACCTCCGCCGAACGCGACGGGCCTTGGAGGTCTACCTCCAGACCGGCACCCCGATTACCGAGTTGCAAAGCCAGTGGGAGCACGACAAGCCCACGCGACCCCAAGCCGTGCTCGTCGGGCTTGAGTGGCCCACCGAGCTGATCAACACCCGCATCAACCAACGCGTGAAGCAGATGATCGAGCAGGGCTTGGTCGATGAGGCCCAGGCTCTGTACAACGACGACGCCTTCGGCGATCAATCCCGCGAAGCCATCGGCTACAAACAACTCATCGCTCACTTCGACGGTCGATGCACACTCAGCGAAGCCATCGAACGCATCAAGATCGACACCCGCCGATTCGCCAAGAACCAGCGGACCTGGCTCAAACGCCTGCGCGTGCGACCGGGCACGATCTGGATCGACGCGGCGCACAAAGACATTTCGACTATTGCAGACGAAATTATGGAACGGGATTGGTAGATAAACTGGAAGCTTCAGCAGACTGAATCAGTCATCGAGCGAGATCGACTTGGGGCCTTCCTTGCCCGCGACGCGCTCCATGTAGCCGTTGCCCTTCTTCTCGTACTTGGTGAAACCAAGCCGATCGAGGTTCTTGTTCGAGAGCATGCTCTTCTCTTTGATGTCCGACCACTTGCCAGCGATGTTGGGCAGCGTGGGCACGCGGTGCACGGGGCGTTCGTCGTGGGTGGTCAGCGCGTCCTCGGACATCTTCTGGACCAACTCGAAGTGCTCGCCGGTGCCTTCGCCTTCGTCGTCGAGGTATTCATAGATGTATACGGGCATGCGGGGTTCTCCATCGAAAGCTCGGTCTGCACAGACCTTTGCGTCATGTATACTACGGTTATCGGCCAGAAAAGATCGCCAATTGAGCCGCAAACTGTGGCCTACGCCCACTAGCCAAAGATCTGCCCAGATTCAGTATCCTGCATCTTCCAGCCGTTGGCCTTGCAGATCTTCGAGAGCACGGGCCAAGCGAAGTCCATCGTGTTGACCACGACCATCGCCTGCATCAGCTCATCGTGCCCCGAGGCGTACTCAACGGTGAACCCGGGCCCGTGGAGCACCATCGTGCCGTGGCGGGTGACGATCGAGCCGTCCGGAGAAGTGTTATAGCTGGCGAGCACCGCGCACACCTCTTTGGGGGTGCCGAGCGCAAAGTTCCCGGCGAGCATGTCCTCGGGGTCTTTGGGCTTGATCATCACCAGGATTCGTTTTTTGCTCTTGGCCATAGCCAACAAGGATAGCCGACCGAGGGCGGCTGGTCGTCCCCGGCTTAGTCTTCATCCTGCGCATCGAGCAGATCCGCCGCCTTTTTCAGCAGCAGCATCAACGGCACCGGCTTTTGCATGTAGGCATCGACCCCGAGCGACTCGCCATACGCCTGGTGGCGTTTACCCTCGTTGGCCGTCACCATGATAACCACCGGCGAATCCTCCTTGCCCTTGATCTTCTCGAGCGCCAAGAAGCCCGAACGCTTGGGGAGCATCATGTCGAGAATCACGATATCCGGGGGGTCCTCCTCGCAGATCCGCACGGCTTCGTCGCCGTCCATCGCCGTCAGGGTCAGCGCACCCTCGGACTCGAACGCCACAACGATCGAATCGAGCACATCCTGCTCGTCATCAACGACCAGCACCCGCACATCCTGGAGCATCCCGTCCTCGATATCCACCGAATCTTGTTCATCCGATTCATCGAATATATCTAACTCTTGATCCTCTGCTGATTCGATGTCTGGTAACTGGTCATCGTTCATTCGTGTCCCCATTCGTGTCTATTTTCGCGCCGTTCAGGCTGAACCGAAGGCTCACTTGAAGTGCGTGATGTTGTGTTCGAGCATGTACGCGCGGTCCATATCGGAGCGTGCGATGATGCCCTCGAGCTCGTCGCTGGTCATCCATGGGAGCGATTCGAGCTTCTCGCGCAGGTTCTTGGGGAACGGCTTGTTGAGCCGCTCGTGGCGAGGCCTGCTCTTCCAGATTCGGTGCATCCAGAGGTACTGTTCCGGCGCACGACGAACTGATTGCTCAATTGCCCTTCGATACCGCGCCGTGATGTAAAAAAGCGGGTCCGGCTGCGATTCCCAGTCCACGGGATCGATCCGATCGTGGATCTCGATCCGGTATTTGAGCTTGACCTCCGCCCCGGGCTCAGACTCAAGCCTGCGTGCACAGCCCACCATGATCTTGGTCCGGTTCTTGATCGCCATCAGCCCGATCGATTTATAGCTCGACGCCAACCGCCCAAAGAACGGCACCTGGAGCCCGCGATCGCCCGCGTTCTGATCCGCGGCGATCCCCACCGATTGGTTCGCGGCCATCAGCTCGGGCAGCTTGTGCATCGCCCCAAACTTATCAACCAACTCAAGCCCCCGCCGCGAGCGCGTCTGGCGCAGCCACGCGTCGGCCGGGCGCAGGTCCAGCGGGCGATAGAGCACATGCATCTTAAAACCCAGCAGCGCGATCGTGTAGCCCAGGGTTTCCCAGTTGCCGCAGTGCCCGGTGAGCAGCAGCGTGGGTTTGTCCTCGATCAGCGGGCGGATGACATTGTTCAGCGGCCCAAGCTCGACATAATCCGTCCACGCGTCTTCGGTTAAATATCTCGGCATCACCGCCAGCTCCACGGCCAGCATCGCCAGGTGCTCGTAGCTCTGGAGCACCAGTTCCTCGCGTTGCTCAAGCTCAAGCTCGGGCATCGCAATCGCCAGCCGATCCGCGGCCAGCCCCACGCGCTTGCGGTTGATCTTCGAGCCCCCAAACGCCCGCCCGCCGGCCTTGGCGCTGCGGAGCACCACCGAGAGCGGCAGCGTGTGGGCCGCGATGAGCACCGAGCGCAGAGCCGTGTACATCGCCGGCTGGGCGATCAGCGTCTGAACCATCGAGAGTTGTGGGCGTGGGTCATACCTCGACATCACATCGCTCCGCGGCTGCCCTCTCCGGCGAGCCCTGAATGAAAAAGACGCATGCACACTTTGTACATGCGTCCTCATTGATCGTGCACGAACTCATTAGCGGGGGAAGTCGCCGATGAGTGTCTGCAGACGGTTGGCGTTGAGTAGCGGGATCGAGGTCGCCTCGGCCTTGAACATCAGGTCGTCGTACCGCTTGATCTCCTGCTGGAGACGCACATATTCCTGGATTGTTGCGACCGGAGCCGACCGTGATGGTGCCGGCGGCAGGATCGGCTTCTCGCCAAGGACCACAAAGTCGACATCGCCGGTGACCTCGGTGACGAGGTTGCCGCCCCAGCGCTCGATGAGCGCTTCGAGGTTCTCGCGTTCAAAGCGTGAAGCTGTGCCGTCGCCGTCGGTATCAAAGAGCCCGTCAATGACGAACTTGTAGGTCTTCTTCGGATCGTACACCGCGTTGGCGATGACATCGCCGCGGACGATCGGGTTGCCCTGCGAGGATTCGATCACGCGGGCACGCGAGAAGCTCTCCTCGACGCGGGTGATCTCGATGATCGCCTTGCCCGCTGGGTAGTTGCCGGCGTTCTCGCCTTCCTTGATCGGACGGATGTCTGTCGCGTCGTCGTAGACGGCGAAGGTCATCCCGAGCACGGCCTTGTGCTCGCGTCCGATCGAGATCATCACCTCGCTGCCCACTGCGTTGAACTGGTTGATCACGCCGTCGACGAGCGCCTCTTCAGGAAGCCCCTCGACCGAAGCGATCCCGCCCTCGCCCTGGAGCCGGACGATCTGGTCACGCAGGGCGATATTCTCTTCGACGAGCACGCCGTTGGCATCAAGGAGACGGTTTTCGTTCTCGGTCAGGTCTTTGCGGAGCCCTTCGATCGTGCTGCCGTAGCGTGCCTCGATGGCGGCGACGCCCTCGAAGACCTGCGTGTTGCCCTCTGCATACGCCCGGACATCGTCCTGCATGTTGCTGGCCGAGGCGTTGAAGTCCTTCTCGATCTGCGCGACGCGCTCGGCCTCATTGCGGGCGGCGGTCTGCGCGTTCTGACGAGCGGTCTCGGAAGCCGCGAGCTGATCGTTGAGTGTGTCGATCTCGCCGTTGAGGTTCTCGATGAGCCCGAAGAGCGATGAGCCCTCGGCCCCCTCGATCATCGCGACCTGCTCACGAAGTTCGGCCATGGTCATCGACGACTCGCCGGCGAGCATCTCGAGCATCTCGGTCCTGTTCTTGGCGAGGTACCCGACCACGGTCATCCGCTCGCGGGCGGCCTCGTCGCGCACGGCGCGGATGGCGGCGTGCTCGCGCTCACGCGGGGACACGAACTGCTCGCTGGCCTCGTTGGCGGTTTCGAGCTCAACTCTGGCGCTCTGGGCGTTTCCATAGAAGACCATCGTCGTCACAAAGAATGCAAGGCTCATGGCGCCAAGAATCGTGATGGTGACGGCGACGCCGACGCTTGCTCCGGTGCGGGCTGCCATAGATACAACTCCCGTAAAACTCTTCAAACACTCAATACTGTATATGCAGGCCCCAGCACACCAAGAACGATGCACAAACAGAGCCCCACGGGGCCACGCCCCGAGATGATGCTATTCGTCCGATCCCCGGGATCGGTTCGCCCCAAACGAAATCAGATCCGCCCGGGGCGATGAGTATAGGGGATTGAATTGGATTCTGACGAGTTTCGGTTTCCGGAACCTCGAATTGGCCGCTACCATACCTCAATCAATCCACAATTCGATCCAAGGAACCCCATCATGAACAAGCCTATGAACAGACCAAATACCCGTACATGCCCATTACTTCCAGCCGCCATCCGCCCGCTGATGCTCGCGGCCCTCATGGGCCTGGCCCCGATCGCCGGCGCTCAAGAGGTGGATTACATCCTCGATACCGGGGTGGGATCCTTCAACATCGGGCCATCCCAGTTCGACGCCAACATGACCTGGATGAACTCCTTCGACACCGTCGAGGGCGGCGAGTTGATCACGCAAGTCTCGGTCTCCTTTGGAGATATCGATGACGACGACGGCATCGCCGGCTCCGACATCGTCACCATCGCCATCCTCAACGACCCCACCGACGACCACGACCCAAGCGACGCCACCCTGCTCTCAACAAGCACCGGCACCTGGGACGAGGTCGGGTTCTCGAACTTCATCGACTACGACATCGAGCCCACCGAGGTTGACGGCGTGTTCTTCGTCGCCATCATGATGGATGTCCGCGAACGCGCCAACCCCGGAACAATGGACCCCAACTCCCCGTCAGCGGGCACCCAGAGCTGGATGTACTTCAATCCCAAGCCAAACCTCGAAGACCTCAACTCCTCGCCGTACATCCGGCGTATGGCCGACACCGCCTTTGTCGGGGCGTGGATGATCCGGGCTCTCGGCGAGCCCGCCGTCACGACCTGTGCCGTGGACTACACCGGCGACGGGGCGCTCGATTTCTTCGATGTCTCCGCGTTCCTCGATCTCTTCGCTGCCCAGGACCCATTGGCCGACCTCACCGATGACGGCGCCTTCGACTTCTTCGATGTCTCGGACTTCCTCGATCAGTTCGGCGCCGGCTGCCCATAAACCAGATTCACGAAACCGATTCTACAGGACCAGCCAGATCGGCTGGTCTTTTTTCATCGTTTGTGATTCGCGCAGCGATCGGATAGGATAACGCAATGGACCTTGTGATGCTCAACATCTTTGATCTTCAATCGCACTGGACAGCCGCCGAGCTGATCAACTGGCAGGTGCCCGACGAGGAAAAAATCCAGGTGCTCTTCCGTCTGCTCCTCGCGGCTGTTTTCGGCGGCTTGCTGGGCTGGGAACGCGGCAGGGCCGACAAGCCCGCCGACATCCGCACGATGATCCTCATCGCCACCGGAGCCGCGGCTTTCACCCTCATCGGGCAACAACTGATCCTGCTCAATGACGACCCGAGCATCATCCGGGCCGATCCGACCCGCGTGCTCTCTTACATCATCTCGGGCGTGGGCTTTTTGGGCGCGGGGGCGATCCTGCACAACAAACGCTCCGTCCGCGGGCTGACCACCGCCGCATCGATCTGGGTCGTCGCCGCCATCGGCGCCGCCTGCGGCGTTGGCGAGTTCATGATCGCCTTCCTGCTCTTTACGATCACCTTCGTGACCATGTGGGCGCCGTGGGTTTGGGCACTGGCCACCAACACCCTCGAAGACGATGACTGATCGGCCGCTGATCCCGCGATCAGTTTCCTTCATCAGACCCCGCGATCGGCATCGCCCAGTGCGCCCAGTTCGTCGCCGTAGCGTGATCGCAATGGCTCGACCACCTCTTTGATGAACCGCTCGGTCTGCTCGACGGATCGACCGATGTAGGCCATCGGATCAAGATGCGCATCGATATCAATCCCCTCAAGCAGCGGCTCATTCTTCAAGCGATCGAGCAGGTCGTTGTCCTTGCCCTCCTGCTTAACGACCTGACCAGCCGCCATCGAGTGCACGCGGATCGCCTCGTGCACATCCTGGCGATCGCGCCCCATCTTCACGGCTTCCATCATGATGTTCTCGGTCGCCATGAACGGCAGCTCCGCCATCAGGTTCCGCCTGACCATCGCCTCGTTGACAATCAACCCGTCGGCCACCGTGTGCATCAGATCCAGCGCCCCGTCCAAGGCCAAGAACGCCTCGGGCAAGGACAGCCTGCGATTCGACGAATCATCGAGCGTGCGCTCAAGCCACTGCGTCGCGGCCGTGTCGTAGGCGTTGCCGACGAGGTTCATCACAAAGCGGGTGAGCCCACAGATCCGCTCGCACTTCATCGGATTCCGCTTGTACGGCATCGCCGACGACCCGATCTGCGACTTGCCGAAGGGCTCGTCGATCTCTTTGCGGTTCGAGAGCAGGCGGATGTCCGTCGCGATCTTGTGGAGTACAGAAGCCATCGAAGCGAGATCCGCAAGGATTTGAGTATCAATCACTCGCGGATAGGTCTGCCCGACAAGGTCCAGTGAAAAATCGTATGAACAAGAGCGAGAACAAAAATCGAACTCGTCTTCATCCATGCCGCAGGAATCTAAATCAGAATCACCTGGGCTTGCAAACGCATGCTTCACGTCAACCCACATATGCCCGACGACATTATCATCAAACAACTCTACAGCTGTTTGATCGCCTCCGAATAATGCCAAGAACGAAGCCTGGGTTCCCGTAGCACCTTTCATACCGCGGGGGTACAACCACATCATCCGTTCACCAATAGATTTTCTTGCCATGTGAAGATCGGATGCCCAATTTGCAGCTCGTCTACCAACAGACACCGGTTGCGCGCTCTGATAGTGTGTAAACCCAAGAGTTGGGACTCGTTTAAAATCATCTGCAACTTGACCAAGTGCACAAATCACTCGAGCTGATTTAGCTACAAGATGTCCCATCGCCTCAATCAGTATCATCCAATCGGCATTGCAAACAATGTCTTGACTAGTACATCCGAGGTGAAGTATGGGTCGAGCAATCGGACATTGATCCCCGAGACAATGCACATGCGCCATCACATCATGGCGGAGTTCACGCTCGTACTTCGCGGCGAGTTCAAACTCTTCGTCAGAAATCCCCTTATTGACAATGGCTGCTAGCTGTTCCACCTGCTGAACAGTGACCAAGGTAGGAAAATTAGTATTTCCAACATAGGTCTCGCTCATCCGGCATTGTGATTTGGCCACTGCAAGCCAGATCTTCCGCCAGGTCGTGAACTTATGCCTCGGCGACCAGATCTTGCACATCTCGGGTGATGCGTTGCGAGCCGCCAACGGCGAGGTATAGGTATCGTGCGGGTTCGTCATCGGGATCACACTTTCCGTTTTTAACCGGTGTTCACTACAGCCGGTGGTTCTTCAGCCGGTGGCACAGGCGTCCCGCCTGTGTTCTTGCTCTACTCAACACCATCTCTGATCGAAATCCCACAGGCCAGAGGCCTGTGCTACCAAAGCACACTAGTTCGCGACAATGTTCACCAAACGCCCGGGCACCACGACCACCTTGCGGACGGTCTTGCCCTCGATCAGCTCCTTGATCCGTTCGTCGCCCAGCGCCATCGCTTCGAGCGTCTTCGCGTCCGTGTCCGGGGCGGCGAAGACCTTGGAGCGCAGCTTGCCCATGATCTGGATCGGGATCTCGATCTCGTCATCAACGAGCATCGCTTCGTCAAAGCTCGGCCACTGTGCCGTCGCGACGGAGTCCGTGTGCCCGAGCAAGTGCCAGAGCTCCTCGCCCACATGGGGCGTGAACGGCCCGATGACGCGCACAAAGCGATCCATCTGGTCCCTGGTGAGCGACTTGGCGAGGTTGACAAACTCGAAGATCGCCGCGATCGCGGTGTTGAAGCCCAGCTTCTCGATGTCCGCGCCGACCTTGGCGATCGTGCGGTGGAGCTGCTTCTCGACGGCTTCATCGCTTGCCTCTGCGAACCGCAGTTCACCCGTCGCTTCATCGATGCACAAACGCCAGATCTTCTGCACCAATCGATACAGCCCGACAATGTCTCGCGTGTTCCACGGCTTGCTCGCCTCGAGCGGGCCCATGTACATCTCGTAGAGCCGAAATGTATCCGCGCCGTACTCAGCGATCACATCATCCGGGTTCACCACATTCTTGAGGCTCTTGGACATCTTGGCGACGATTGGGTTAACAATGTCTAGACATTTGTCGGTGTTCATATTTTCTAAATCGAAGCAGATTAAACCGACATCACCAGTGTAATCTCCGATAGACTGCATACATCTTCTAAACAACTCCGGATTATCAATGAACGATTCAACTGTACCGTCATGGTAGTGAAATGTGGTCGTCAAATTTTCCGAGATCGAATCAAGTGCGGATCCTTGCTGTTTAAGTTGATCGAGTACTCCATAAGGACCTTCAGTCATTCTGACAACACGATCAACTGGCACCAGCGAACCATCTTTCCGCTGGTACGCGTGGCTCGTGATCATGCCCTGATGGAACAGCTTGCGGAATGGCTCGGCGCTCTTCACGATGCCCATATCAAAGAGCACCATGTGCCAGAACCGGGCATACAACAAATGCAGCACCGCGTGCTCGTTGCCGCCGATGTATAAATCCACGCCGCCCTCGCCCATCCAGTAGTCCTGGGCCGCGTCGCCGATCAACTGCTCGCTGTTCTTGTTATCGCAGTAGCGCAGGTAGTACCAACAACTCCCGGCCCACCCGGGCATCGTGTTGGTCTCGCGCGTCACTTTCGCGTCCGGGTGCATCCCGTCAACACCGGCCTCGCCGGCAGTGGTCTGGACCCACTCCGTCGCCTTGGCGAGCAACGGCTGGGGCGTATCCGACTCGGCCGGGTGGAAATCCGCCAACGGCGGCAGCTTCACAGGCAGCGAATCCTCGCCTACGCCGTGGTGGTTGCCCATGTCGTCGAACACAATCGGGAACGGCTCGCCCCAATACCGCTGGCGCGAGAACAACCAATCGCGGAGCTTAAAGTTGACCCGCTTGGCGCCGATCTGCTTGTTGCTCATCCAGTCGATGATCTTCTTCTTGGCGTCCTCGATGTGCAATCCATCGAGGATGCCCGAGTTGATCGCTGGGCCATCGCCGGTGTACGCGTCGCCGTCGAAGCCCTCGGGCGGCTGCACCGTCCGCACGATCGGGAGCTCGAACTTGGTCGCAAAGTCCCAGTCCCGCTGATCCTGCCCGGGCACCGCCATGATCGCCCCGGTGCCGTAGTTCATCATGACATAGTCGGCTGTCCATACCGGGATGAGCTCCTCGGTGATCGGGTTGCGGACATGGATACCCAAGAAGACACCCGTCTTCTCCTTGTTCTCTTGGCGCTCGATGTCCGAGCGGTTCGAGGCCCAATCGACATAGCCCTGCAGGCGTTTGATGTCCGTGTGTTCGCCGGCGAACTCCATCGCCATCTCGACGAGCCCGTGCTCGGGCGCAACGACCATGTAGGTCGCTCCATAAATGGTATCCGGACGCGTCGTAAAGACACGCAGCGATTCGCCCATCTCCATGCCGCCGCCGAGCACGATCGGGAACCCGATCTCGGCTCCCTCGGAGCGTCCGATCCACTCGGCCTGCTGGGTCTTGGTCGAGTTGGGCCATTCCAGATCCTCGAGCCCGTCGAGCAAGCGATCAGAATAGGCCGTGATGCGGAACATCCACTGGCGCAGCGGCTTGCGGTACACCGGGAAGCTCCCCCGCTCCGACAAGCCGTCCTTGACCTCTTCGTTGGCCAAAGCCGTGCCCAGCTTGGGGCACCAGTTGACGGTCTGCTGCGACAGGTACGCCAAACGATACGAATCGACCACGGCTTTGCGGGTCTCGTTATCGAGCGTGTCCCAAGGGCCCGCGTCGGTGCCGTCGGGCAGATCGCCCGCGCCGGTGTATTCTGCCGCGTTGGGATTGAGCTTGACCGTCCGCTCGCCGCTCATGAAGCTGAGGATCAGCTCGTTGATCGGGCGGGCTCTGCCCTTGCCATTGTCGGCGTCCGGATCGAACCAAGAGTGGTAAATCTTGAGGAAGATCCACTGGGTCCAGCGGTAGTAGTCTTGGTCGATGGTCCCGAACTCACGCGACCAGTCGTAGCAGAACCCGAACCGCTTGAGTTGTCGCCGGAAGTTGTCGATCGCCGTCTTGGTCGTGACCTCTGGGTGCACCCCGGTCTGGATCGCGTACTGCTCCGCCGGGAGCCCGAACGCGTCCCACCCCATCGGGTGGAGCACATTGAACCCCTGCATCCTTTTATATCTGCAGATGATGTCCGTGGCCGTGTACCCCTCGGGGTGCCCCACATGCAGGCCCGCCCCAGACGGATACGGGAACATGTCCATGCAGAAATACTTGGGTTTGGACGCATCAAAGCCCGATTCGCCCGGATTCGGCTGGGCATAGGTCCCCTGCTCGTCCCACCACTGCTGCCAGCGCAGCTCGATTTCCTGCGCCTTGTCGGCGTCATATCGGTTCATCGGAGGCTGATCCCCCCCGGATTGCGTACGCTGTGCTTGGTCAATTCCCATGATCGGTGAGTCTAGGCTAGGATCGGTTTCAAAACAGGCCGATATGACCGATCCGAGCCCCCCGCCCTCCACCCGTAGCCCCCATCCATCTGAGCTCCCATGCACATCATCTTTGTTCAAACCGGGGATTATCGAGAAGCCGTCCAACGATTCGCTCAGGGGGAGCCAGAGTCCTACAGCGACCAACGCAACTCCGTGGAGTATGTCGCCAGGCTCGTCAATGAGCAGACCCAGGTCACCGTCATCTGCACGCGATCAGATCCATACGACGAAGTCCTCGACAACGGCGTCCGAGCCATCGGGCTCCAAGAATACGCCCCCAACGGCCAAAAACACCTGTTCAAACTCATCCGCTCCCTCCACGCGACCCACCTCGTGCTCCGCATGCCCAATCCCAAGCTCCTCAAGCTCGGGCTCGATCTGAAGATGGACATCCTCCCGATCTTCGCCGACTCATTCACGATGGACTCGCTCCGCCAACGATACAAACTCGGCAAGCTCGCTCGCCTACTCAATCACCCCAAGATCAGTATTGTCTCTAATCACAACATCAGCGCCTCAAAGTCACTCGCTGAAATCGGGGTAGATCCTGACAAAGTCATCCCCTACGACTTCCCGCGTCAGCACACCCCAGCCAACTTTTCGCCCAAATCTACCCCCAGAGACCCGGACAACCTCCGCATGGTCTATGTCGGTGCGATCTCCGAGCCCAAGGGGGTCTTTGATATCCTCAAGGCACTCCCGATACTGGCCCAGATGGGGATCGATGCGACTCTTAGCGTCATCGGCGAGCACAAAGGTGCCCTCGATCAAACGATCAAAGAACTCGGCGTTGTACATCAAGTGCAGTTCATGGGCAGACAGCCCAACGCCCGGGTCATCGAGCTGATGCGCGAGCACGATGCGGTCGTGGTCCCGAGCCAGCATGCCTACCCGGAAGGACTCCCCCACACGATCTTCGAAGCGATCGCTACACGAACCCCGCTCATCGCATCAGATCATCCGATGTTTACACCGATCCTCGATGATGCCGAAAACTGTGTCATGTTCGAAGCCAGCGATCCCAACGCACTCGCAAAGGCAGTCGGGCGGCTGATCCAAGAGCCCGGCCTCTATGGACGGATATCGAGCAACACCGACACGGCGTGGAATCGACTCATGATGCCCGTGGTCTGGCATGAGGTTGTCGACCTTTGGCTCTCCCAAGACCCCACTGACGCTCAAACTTTGAGCCAGTATTCGCTCGTGGAACTTGCCAGCAACCGACCAATCACCTGATCTCACCCGAGCACCCTACCATCCCCCCATGTGCGGCCGATTCGCCCAAATCTTCCAAGACCAAGACCTCGACCGGATCGGGCACGCCATCAGCTGGGCCCCCGGCGGCCCCTCGCCCATCGACGAAGCCCTGCTCGAGCTCCTCTCCGATCAACACACCCGTTCCTACAACATCGCCCCGACTCAGTACGCGTCGATCTTACACATCGGAGCCCACTCCGGGAATGGGCGACCCGGCAAGAACATCTCCACCACCCAGGCCCACTTTGGGCTCATCCCCTCGTGGGCCAAAGACCGCTCGCGTTCGAGCTCGATGATCAACGCCCGGTCCGAAACCATCTCGGCCAAGCCCGCCTACCGCGATGTGTACCGCTCGCGCCGGTGCATCGTGCCGATCAATGGGTTCTACGAATGGCAGAAGATCCCCAGCGCCCGCAGCAAACAGCCCTGGTACTTGAGCCGAGCCGATGCCGCCCCGCTGCTGCTCGCCGGTGTGTGCGACACATGGCTCGACCCCGAGCACGGGCACTCGGAAGTGGACTCCTTCTCGCTCATCACGACCAAGGCCAACGCCTTCATCGAGCCCATCCACCACCGGATGCCCGTGGTGATCGAGCCCGAATCTGTTTCCCAATGGTTCGATCCAGAATGCCCGCCACGCGAACTCCGAGAGCTACTCGCCCCCGCCAACGACGGCGTCCTCTGCGGGCATCGCATCTCCAGCCGGGTCAACTCGCCGAGCAATGATGACCCAACACTGATCGAACGAGACGCTGACGCCATGCCCGGATCGCTCTGGGAAAACTAGACCCTCTATACTCCGGCACCAGATTCACTACGCCTGAGGAGTCGCCCTTGGTTAGCAGCAAAGACCCAAGCCAAGATGTGCACAAGGACCACCCGAGCCTCAAGCAACTGCTCGCTCATCGAGTGCGCGAACTCCACACGCTCTCGCACCACTTGTTCAAAAGAGCCCGCCCACGCCTGATCGCTTTCCCGTGCGATGGCTGGGCTGCATCGTCAGGGCTTTTGTGGGGAAACGCACTCAAAGAAATGAAATCACAAGGCTGGGATGTCGTCCTCGCCCCGGGCCAGCTCGAACTCGTCCAGCGCCAGCGCCTGTGCAAGATTCTCAAGCCCGATGCCATCTTCTTCGTCAAAGCACGCACCTGGAAGAACCACCCGCACCACTTCCCGGGTATCCCGCTCATCTTCCTGATCGATGACGCGGACTTCGTCAACCCCGTGGAGCAAGACCACATCGTCGATTGCGTCAAAGCCGCCGCCCTGACCATCGCCGGCAATGAATATGTCGCCGACTGGTGCCGACAGCACAACCCAAGCGTTCAAAAAATCTGGGTCCCCCACCCGCCGCGAGCATCCAAACCCGTCATCCCCAACAGCGAACGCGACAACATCATCATGTGGGCCCCGCGAGAACCCGCAACCTACCCCAACGAAGCACAGTACATCGCACAGGTCATCACCAAGCTCGCCCAGACCCGCTCGGACTTCGAGTTCTGGATCACCGGGTGCACGGATCAAGCCTGGAGCGATGCCTACACCAAGCCATTGCTCGATCTGGGCGTCCGTGTCAAACAGTTCGGGTACTTCAAGGACTACGCCGACTACCTGGCCACCATCGCCCGGTGCCCCATCGGGCTTCATCCGGTCCTCATCGAGCAAGAATACGCCAAGGGCAAATCCTTCGGCAAGATCCTCTCCTACATCGCCAGCGACACCGCGGTGGTCACCGACCATGTCCCCGACCATGCCGATTTCTTCAACCACCAACACAACGGCATGCTCGCCGACTCCGCCCAAGGCTATGTGGACTCGATCAACTACCTGCTCGATCACCCCGAGGACCGAGCCCGGATGGCCGAGCAGGCGTATGCAGACTTCCTCGACCAGCTCGCCACCCCGGTCGCGGCCAAGGCCCTCGATCAATCCATCCGCCGAGCGATCAACCACACCATCGGTTCCCCCTGAGCCCTACCCGCCGAGCGATCAGGCGTATACCATTGCCAGACCAGCACACCCTGTTTTTCTACACGACAGGGCGTTTTTCAACCGCCGATCCACACTCAACCGAGGGAACCCACCCATGTCCAACCTGACCATCGATGTCGCGTCCGTGCTCGAAGACGACGCCCTGCTGAGCTTCAACACGCCCGCGATCAACAAAGATCAGCTCCACCTCCCCGGCGGCGACTTCGTCGATCGCATCCTCGCGATGAGCGATCGCAACCCCAATGTGCTGGGCAACTTCAACCGCATCCTCAACACCGGACGCCTCGCTGGCACCGGCTACACCTCCATCCTCCCCGTCGATCAGGGCATCGAGCACTCCGCCGGCGCGTCCTTCGCGCCCAACCCGACCTACTTCGATCCAGAATCCATCATTCAGCTCGCCATCGAGGGCGGGTGCAACGCCGTGGCTTCGACCTTTGGCGTCCTTGGCGCAACCGCCCGCAAATACGCCCACAAAATCCCCTACCTGGTCAAGTTCAACCACAACGAACTGATGACCTACCCCAACACCTTCAACCAGGTCCCCTTTGGCAACATCAAGCAGTGCTGGGAGATGGGCGCGGCCGCCGTGGGCGCGACGATCTACTTCGGGTCCGATGAGTCCGAAGACCAGATCCGCTATGTCGCCGACATGTTCCACGAGGCCCACGAGTACGGGCTCGTCACCGTGCTCTGGTGCTACATCCGCAACAGCGCCTTCAAGATCAACGGCGTCGACTACCACGCTTCGGCCGACCTCACCGCCCAGGCCAACCACCTCGGCGTCACGATCCAAGCGGACATCATAAAGCAGAAGCTCCCCACCAACAACGGCGGCTACACCGCGCTCAACTCGGGCGATTCGTCCTACGGCAAGTTCGACACCTCGATCTACACCAAGCTCGCCGGCTGCGACGACAAGGGCCAAGGCGGACACCCGATCGACCTGTGCCGATACCAGGTCGCCAACTGCTACATGGGGCGCAGCCCATTGATCAACTCGGGCGGCGCATCGAGCGGCGCGGGCGATCTCAAGGAAGCCGTCACGACCGCGGTGATCAACAAACGCGCCGGCGGCATGGGCCTGATCTCGGGACGCAAGGCCTTCCAACGCCCGATGGGCGAGGGCGCGGCCCTGCTCCAAGCCATCCAAGATGTCTACCTCGACGACTCGGTCACCATCGCGTAAAAACGGTTCAGTACCAATAGAATCTCAACCAAGCCCTGTCATCGACAGGGCTTTTGTTTTATACTCAAACAAGCAACAACACGCTAAGCATCAACCCATCGAACGCAATTCACCCAAGGACCACCCATGACCCAAGCACCCCAAGGCAACTACAACCCGCCCGCCCACAACTGGGCAGCGGGGCACCAGCCGAAATCGGACGCGACATCCTGGGTCCTGCCCATGATTATCGGCGCGGTGATCTTCGCCGTCGGCTGCGGGTCCGGGCTGATCGTCGGCTGGTTCGGTGGCACCACCAACAACCTCATGGATTTCGTCGGCAATATCCAGCCCGCGGAGATCACGATCACACCCACCGCACCCACCATGGCCGTGGTCGGCGAGCCGATCACCGTGACGATCTCGATCACGGACCTCTCGGGCTCACCCCGCACCATCCAGGACATCGATTGGTCCGGTTCCATGGTCGATAACATGCAGTTCGGCACGATGACACCCAACCCCAGATCGAACAGCATCGATCAGGAGTACCGCGAGTTGGTCTTCAACCAATCATTGGGCGCGGACCAGAGCGCCGATTTCACTTTCGAACTCACGCCCCTGCACCCGGGCGTCTACACCGCAGAGATCACGGTCTATATGGACGACTACAACTCCGAATGGACCGAGCTGTTGATCGAAGTGCATGAAAAACCAGAAGATTCAGACAACCCAGCCGATCCCGATCCATCGATCGACTCGCCCGCAAAGTCTGAACCATAAACCGAAAAATGCCTTTCACACAGGTCGGTTTATGGCATCGCGTGGTCAGGGACGATGCCATTTATGGCAAAGTTCTCGATCTCGCTGGCAGTCCAGCTCTCGAGCGGAAACTCAAGCGGCCCTGTGTAGACTCTGCTCCCGCGGAACCCGACAAAATCGTGCCAACTCGGGGAAGGGTCCGGCTCAATGACAACGACCACCTTGTAATTCATGTTCTTGAAGTTCGAAAGCGTTTGCCCGTTCGTTCGCACCTCGCCCGCTATCAATCGCTCACTCCGAGTGCTCGCCTGGAGCCTTACCTGAGGAATCCTTGGTTCATTTCCCCGATTCCACATTGTCTCAGGCTCAGCGAACACCCCCCAGTTCCACCAAGTCGCATCACCAGCAAGCAGGATATCTTTCGACTCGAATCCATCGCGATACCAGATCACCTGAACAGAGATCCGTCCCCCAATGAGCACCCCGCCGTTAAGCAACGGCGGGATAGGGTTCTTACGCTCAAGGCCGTACTTAGGAAACTCTTGGTGCTCCGTGAACCAATCAAAATCTGCTTGCGTGAGCTGTACAGGACTCGGATCATACTGCGCGGATGACTTCTTGAGCAGCACTTGAGGAACCCACTCACCAGTCGTCCGATCAAACCTCACCGAGAGGTGCGCACTGATATTCTGCTTGATCAGGTCCTCGAGCTCAAGCGATGAATCTTGGGCCACACGGAGTTTCTGATCAACTCGGTAATCAAGCGGAACCTGCCCTCGGGCAACTGGTGCATAAAACAAAGTGTCTCGTTCATTCCCTTCGGTCTCAAGAATGGTGTAGTGCACATCGCCCGTCGCTTCTCCCGAGGCGCTCCCCGATACAATCCCCAACCGAGTGCCGTTGTACACGGCGCCCTGTCGGTTCTTCCCTTCCTGATCAACCATCCATATACTCGCCCAAGAAAATCGATCCGACCAATATTCGATAGCTTCTCTCGTTGATGCAAACTCAGTCGGCGAAAACCCATTCATTCTCATCCCGCTAGAGGATTGGCACATAAAATCGAGTTCTCTGGACCTGATTCGGAGTCTGTAGGAACCTTGGATCAAGCGCCGCACTTTGAAGTTTGCATAAATCATTGTGTCTGGAGGAACATCCCCGCCTGTATCGAACTCAAAGTGAACAACTGAATGAGCCCATCGAGACTCTTGTCGATACGCCTCGTCTGCTCGAACGACTTTCGTGATCATCGACGAATACACTGCTCCCTTCACCGTAGAAGAGTCAGTGATAACCTCATGTGATTCAAGCCGACCCAACAAAAACACTAGGCGCTTTGATAACCATGAATAGTCTGTCGATTGTCCCGCCGGCCCCCATCCCGCGAACGGTCCACCCACACGCTCTATTGCGAAGGATTCATAACCCGTGACCGGCACTTGGTACTCGCCGCGGAGCACAAATGAACCAAGCCCCGACCCGCGCTCTTCAGAGAGAAACGGGAACGACGCGACAAGCACGATGTCGGGCATCGCCCGTTTCCAGCCGTACCTCTGAATCTTCGGCGTCATGACCGCCGCGTACGAACCAGCCCACAGCAATAGCGCGAGCATCACAAGACGAAAGCTCCGTCGGGTCTTGCGCATCGAGCGTTTGGTCTTGTGCTCCTTGCCGCACTCCGGGCACCGGATCGCTTCGCTCGCCACATCCCCGGGCGCACCCGTCAGGTCGTACCAACACTTCTTGCACCGCTGCTCAGGGCGCCCACGGAAACCCGCGCGATCCCAGAACCACGCTCGAAGCCCGACCACCACCGCCAGCACCAACAAGAACCAATACAATATTGTCCAGATCATTGCTCGACTATACCGCAATCGATCCCGGGCTGTTCCTTCTTTGTGTCACGCCTATGTCACAACATGTTCACACCATGTTCACAGCAGTTGACTACCCATCATTCTTCTCAGTCTTGGACTCCATCCACAGCTTGAGCACTTCTTGCTCGCGGTTCGCCGGGAGCCCGCCGCGAATCTGGGCGGCCCACTGCCCATAGAACTCATCGCCACGCTCGGCCTTGATCTCTTCGCCGCGGTTCTTAAAGTACATCCAGGTATCCTCGGCCGTATCTTCGATCGCCCGGGTCGTCAGCCCCGCCTTGATCGACTTGGCCGTGCTCAGCCGACCGTTGCCCTCATACCCCTCCACCGAGTTGGGCACCCACGCGGGCATATGCTGCCACGCGGCCACGCCGTTGGCCGCGAGGAACGCATCGTCGACCCATTCGATCCCGGTGTCCACGCCGTGCTTCTTGGCGACGCGCACCGCGCTCTCGACCATGTCGCGCGATGTCCGCTCGCCAGCCGGCGAGATCCCGTTGTACGCGCCCATGTGGCGCTGCTCGATGCACTGGATCATAAAATCACCAAGATCGCGCACATCGATGTACTGCACGAAGTCATCGCCCGTGCCCGGACCGATCATCGTCCCGCCCTCCATCGCACGGATCGGCCAGTACGAATACCGCCCCGTCGTGTCGCGCTGCCCGACGATCAGCCCCGGGCGGATCACGCACACCTTGCCGGGGAATGTCCGCTCGGCCGCTTCCTCAACACGCATCTTCATCGCCCCGTAGTGCACGCCCACCTCGCGGTGCGTTGTGATGCCCGCAGCGATCTCATCGGACACCACCGCCTTCTCGCCGGTCTCATCCATGCCGATGCTCGTGCGGTTGGCATACACCGAGGTCGTCGAGATCACCAGATATTGACTCATCGCGGGCTTGAGGATGTCCATCGCGTCCGTCACGGTTTTCGGCACATAGGTAAAAGTATCGATCACCGCGTCGAACTTCCGCCCGTCGGCGACGAGCTGCTCGAGCCCGCTCAGATCATTGTACCGATCGCCCGTGATGTGCTCGAGATCCGGGAACATGTCCGGGCCGGTCTGCCCGCGGTTGAACAGCGTCACCTCGTGCCCGCGCTCCACCGCCCGCCGAACCGCCGGCGGCCCCGCGAACCCGGTGCCGCCAAGGAACAGGATCTTCATTTTCTTGGGCTTGTTCAACAAGCTCATCCCGAGTTCGCCCGCGCCCAAGGCCGTGCCTCCGAGTGCGAGCAGCGAGACCGCGCCCGCTTGCCCGATGAATGTGCGTCGTGTGGTTTCGTGAGCGTTTCCATTCTCTTGATTCATATCTGTACTCCTGTGTGGTTGTGAATAGCTGATTCGTTGTTCTGCTGCTGTGCCTTGCGTTGCTGCGCGATCGCCAGCGCGGCTGCCAGCCCGCCCCAGAGCACCGCCAATGGAGCGGCCAACATCGCCAAGCCGCCGAGCCCGTACGCCCCGCCCACGATCAATCGCTCGATCCCCGAGCCGGCGACATCGCCGCCGCGATAAAAGAACACATCGATGATCGGCTTGGCCTTGTACTTTTCCGAGCTGGGCACCACCGAGAACAGCGTCTCCCTCGCCGGGCGGATCACGGCGTACCGCGTCGCGCTATGGATCGCCTTGAACGCCACCAGCACCCCGAAGACCTGCCAGCCCTCGACGCCCGGCCGACGCTCGACCCATGCAAGGATCACAAAGCCGACCACCGTGACGAGTGGCAGGATCGAGAGCACAACTCCGATCCCCAATCGCTTGATCAGGTGCGTGGTGACGAACAACTGCACGAACAGCGTCGAGAGCTGCGTCCACAGCTCGATCTGCCCGAACATCGAGACGCGCGTCTCAAGCTCGCCCGATGCGTTGGCCACGATGTTTGACTTGGTGAAGTAGATCAGCGTGTTGCTGATGGTCATCAGCACGATGTACGAAGCAATGCCCAGCAGGTACGGCGAGCGGGCGATCTCTTTGACCCCATCCGCCCAGTGCCCGCCGATAGGCGAGGGCGTTGCATGATTGGCAGCAAGCTCTGTTTCGTGGGTTGCGTCCTTTTCTGAGCTCCGATCGATTGACCGCACCAGCCTGGCAGCAAGCTCGAACATCAGCCCGGCGATCCCCATCTGCACCACCGGGCCAACCGCTTCGGCCAATGACCACACGAAGCTCGACCCGAGCACCATCCCCAGCGTCCCGCCGATCCCGATCGACGCGAACACCCGCTTACCCTGCCCCAGCGTCCAGACATCAGCCATCAGCCCCCAGAACAGGCTCACCATAAACAGGTTCACCACGCTGAGCCACACATAAAACACATACCCGGTGTACAGGCTGGCCCGATCCTCCACAGTGAGCAGTAACACAACAAATACAAACAAACAATGTTTGAGTAATCGATACACGATCGGGATACACCGTCGGCGATCGAGCCGAGAGACCATGCCACCAAACAACAACGACACCACCAGCGAACACACGCAGGTGATGACAAAGAGCGTCCGCAGATCGCTCATCGATCGCTGTACGCCCATCGCGTCACGCACCGGCTTGATCAACGCGTACCCAAACAGCACGAAGAAGAAGCACCCCGCGCAGCGCAGCGTCATCCCCAGCTCGTCGCGTCGGATGTTGGTGAGCCGATGTATCCAGTTTGGACGATCCCCGATCTCCATAACCGGAATACCCGTGTTCAAATCCCGAGTTGCAGACTATTTTGATTTCAATCAATATTTGAACAATCAAGTTCAATCCACATTGTTGAGAGTTGTTCGCCGCTCGGCCATCCCCCACCAAGCGCGTATGATCCACGATGCAACCCCCCAGACCCGCCATCTTCCTCGACCGCGACGACACGATCAATCGCAACGCGGACCTGCCCGACGGCGCGTGGGAAGGCGTCAAATGGGGCGACCTGCTCAAGCCCGACTACGCCCTGCTGATCCCCGGCGTGATCGAAGCCCTGCGCGCACTCAAGGACGCGGGCTACACGCTCGTCGTCATCACCAACCAGGGCGGCGTCGCCCGCGCGGGCGGGACCATGCGCGATGTCGATGCGTGCAACGATCGGATGCGTGCATTGATCCATCAGTCAGAGCACCGCGAGTCTGGACACGATGACCAGCTCGCCCTCTTCGATGACCAGCTCATCGAGACCTGGTACGCATGCCCCTTCCACCCGGAGACAGGCACCGTCGAGCATCTCTCTCGCGAACACACCTGGCGCAAGCCGCATCCGGGGATGGTCCACGCCGCGTGCGCCGAGCTGAATCTTGACCCGGCCCGCTCGTGGATGGTCGGCGACAAGCAGCGCGATCTCGACGCGGCCATCGCCGCGGGCGTCCCCGCGAGCCAAACGATCCGCGTCGCCCACGACTCCCCGGTGCCCGATCTCGCCCACGCCGCCCGATTGATCCTGGACATCGAAGACCATCCAAGCGACCACGAACCAGCCGCGCAACGCACCACCGTCACCCTCCACCCGATCGATCCCTACGCCCACCCGCTGGCCGACGAGCGCGTCCGCGCCACCGTCCAAGCCTCGGCCCACGCCATCGCCGAGCGCACCGGCGTCGTGCTCAGCGAACTCACCGTCACGGATTCCTCGGTCAGCGCGACACTCGCCATCCACAAACTCGGAGCCTTGGCCTTCATGGCCGAGCTACGCAACCACACCAACCGCTGGCACAAGAGCCACACGGGCAAGGACCTCTGGCCGAGCTCGAACGATTCGATCCGTTAAACTCAACCGACACGCTCTATGCCCACGAACCACACCCCACTCCGCCTGCTCGTCGTCATGCCCTCATGGGTCGGCGATGTCGTGATGGCCACTCCCACCGTCCGCAGGCTCCGCGACGCGCATCCGGGCATCTTCATCGGCGCTCTTGTCCGCCCCGGGATCAACCAGCTCCTTAGCGGCCAGACCCTCTTCGACGAGATCCACACCGCCACCACCCAAGGCATGATGGCGACCAAGAAAACCGCCAATAAGATCCGCCCACGCCAGTACGACACCGCGCTGCTGCTGACCAACTCGTTCTCCACCGCGCTCACCACTCGTTTAGCGTTCATCCCACGGCGCATCGGCTACAACCGCGACACCCGGGGCATGCTGCTGACCGACCCCGTCAGCCCACCACGCAACGCGGACAAATCCTGGAAGCTGACCCCAGCGGTGGACTACTACTGGAACCTCGCCAGCCACCTGCTCAACCAAGAACCCGTCGACTGGTCCATCCACACCCCAACCAACTGCAAGGACCTCCCGCTCGCGTTGCCCAAGGGCACCCAGATGGAACTGGGCTTCACCGACGACGATCAAGCCAAAGCCAGCTCCATCCTCGCCCAAGCCTTCGGCTCCGATCCTACAACCCACCCCAACTACGCCATCCTCAACCCGGGCGGCAACAACCACGCCAAGCGCTGGCCCGCCGAGCGATTCGCCCACATCGCTAACACCCTGCGCACAAAGCACCGCCTCGCCGTGCTCATCAACGGCTCCCCAGCCGAAGCCGAACTCTGCGAAGAGATCATCAAACTCACGGACGCATCTCATCCCCCAATCTCCTTGCCCACGCTCGGCAACACGCTGGGCGCGCTCAAGCCCATCGTCGAGGGCGCTTCGATCATGGTGACCAACGACACGGGCCCACGCCACATCGGCGCAGCATTGGGCACGCCCATCGTCACCCTCTTCGGGCCGACTGACCCACGCTGGACGACTATCCCCGTCCGCCCGCTCCCATCGGGCAAGCCGTCGGAGATCATCATCGTGGCCGACGACACCCTACCGCCCGACCAATCCGCCAACGATCACCCGGATCGCTGCGCCATCGAGCACATCGAGATCAACGAGGTCGAATCTGCGATCGAATCACTGATTTCGTCAGCGAGTGCTTGATTTCGTTTCCTGTCATTCCGTATTATTTCCTGTACAATGAAACACGATCGGCTCCAACTCATCGCCATGGCCTTCTTTGTCACCGGGTTCGTCCTCGCCGGTTCTGGATGGTCGCTCGTGCTCACCCGCGCGATGGAAGACCGCCCGGAATGGTCGGTGTGTGGGCTCGACATGTGCATGTGTACGCCGACGACGGCCGCCGAGCCGTACTGCCCGCTGTGCGAAGTCGCCGACAATGATCCAACCGAAGAGTGCACCAACGAACTACCCGCCAACAACGGGCGGCGCAGCATGCCCAAGAGCCCACGCTACGAAGCCGCGATGGCCGCCTCCCAGACCGGGTGCGCCTCGATCTTCCTGAGCTTCATCTTCGGTTCCAAAGCCGACGCTCAACTCTCCGTGCGTCCAAACGCACGCCAACTCATCGTGCAGGACGACCCGCCGATGGATCCATCGCGTGACCTGCCCACGCCCCCACCCCGAGTCTGAACCTTCGTTTCTCTGAGCTGTTCTTGATGCGCCCGATCTTCCGGGCGATCCGGTTCTTCGCGCCGCCATACCCGCGGCACGGAACGAAAGGCTACCCATGACATCTCACGCCCCAACGCGCCATGCGTTCACGCTCATCGAGCTGCTGGTGGTCATCGCGATCATCGCGCTGCTCATCGGCATCCTCCTGCCCGCACTCAGTGGTGCACGGGACACCGCCCGCTCGGTCAAGTGTCTGTCCAATCTACGGACGCTCGGGCTCACCGTGCAGCAGTACGCCGACGCCAACCACGGGCTCCTCCCAAGATCGAGCCACTCCGCCGGATTCAACGCCCTCCCCTGGGCGGCGAGTCTCTACGAGCCGATCACCGGTAGAAGCTTCGAGGGCACGAGCTACGCATGGGATGACCAAGGCTGGTGGGACGCGACGAATACCTTCTATCGCTGCCCCCACGATCGACGCGAGAGCCCGATCGAGCAGCCCGGGCTCCCGTTTTCGCTACCGGCGCTCAGCTACGCGATGAATGTGTATTTCGAGTTGACCCCGTCCGAGATTGATCCGGCACGCGCTGTACATTCAACGCGTTCATCGAAGGCACCGTTCCGCAAGATCCACGCGACCCCGCGTCCATCGTCCACCGTCCTCATGGGCGGGACCGAAGGAAGCAGCTCGCGTGATCACATCATGGCGCACTTCTGGCGGACCGCCGGGGTCGATCCGACCGCCGAGGTCGCCTCGCTTCGTCACGGCGATTCGTCGGGCTATGTCTACCTCGACGGGCACGCATCCAACGAGCCGCTCAGTGAAACCTACGACCCAGAAACCAATCGTGATCAATGGAACCCCATGATCAAAAAACTGTTCCCCAAAGACTAATCCATTTCAAACCATACATACACATCTCATAAACAAAATAGGAATTCACATGAACCTCAACCACACCATCGTTTCAACACTCGCACTCGCGGCCATCTCCGGTATCACCAGCATCGCCAGCGCGGACCTGCCCGAAGCCCACACCTGGCCCATGAGCCACATCATGGTCTCGATGGAAGGCAACACGCTCCACGCCCATGTCGGCACCAGCGCCGACAACCCCATCCTCATGCAGCGGTTCCTGGGCGAGTCCTACGACGGCAACGCCTCGGCCCTCAACGATCAGTACTACTCCGATCAGTACGGCTGGGCCCTCGACGGCCTCGTCGATCCCGGATTCGGCAACTCGATCTGGATCGAGATGACCGAGCAGTCCGACGGGCTCGCGACTTACGAGGGTGGGCGGCGCATGATGATCGGCGAGCAATCCTTCGATTCGATCCTCGGCACCGACGGCTCGGCCATCAACTGGCAGTGGTCGGGCATGATGATGCACAACTGGTACGCCGCCGGCGAGCTGGGCGATTACGAAGCCAGCTACCGCGTCTATGTCGGCGACAGCTCGGGCAACGCCGTCACCGGCTACGCCGACACCAATGTCACCCTCAACCTCCGAGCCGTCCCCGCTCCGTCCGGGCTCGCCCTGCTGGGTATGGGCACCATGATCGCATCACGCAGAAAGCGGGCTTGATATGAAAGCACTGATCAGCATCGCAGCCACTGTGGTTTCCATCGCTGGGTCTTCAGCCATCGCTGATATCCCGACGCTGGGCGGCTCAATGAGCCACCTGCTCGTCACCTTGTTCGACAACGAGATCTATGTCACCTTCGAGACGCCGGCCATGGCCACCGTCGAGATGCAGGATGTGCCTGGCGATTTCACCGGAGCCGCCAGCGTGCTCAACAACAAGCACGGGTACAACGGGCAGTTCGGCTGGCTCGCCAACGGGTTCATCTCGCTGCCCCCGGCATCGGGGATCTTCGTGCGGACCATCGAGCAGTCAGATCATCTCACGGTGTTCGAGGAATCCACCTTCGACCCGATCCTGGGCACCCGGGGCAGCTCGGATGTGTGGCAATGGGACGGCACGATGACCCACAACTGGTACGCCGCGAGCCTGCACGGCCCGCACTCGGCCAGCTACGAGGTCTTCGTGGGCGACCTAGCCGGCAACCCGCTCGACGGGTACCGCTCCGGGTTCGTCGAGCTCAACTTCGCCTTCGGGTCCAACATCACGGCGGATTCCGAATTTGGCATCGGCGATCTCACGACCGGGACCATCAATCCGAATATTCCCCGCTTGAATCATCGCGGCATCGGAGCCGTCCCCGCACCGGGCGCGATGGGCGTGCTCGCCTTCGCCGGGCTCGGCGCGTGCAAACGCCGTCGCGACTGATTTTCCGTTTTATGATTCTATTGCCGCGGGTCTCGACCGAGTTGTTTGGTCGGGGCCCGCTTTTTTCATCCTCGGCCAACACCGATCACCACGAGCCGATCCCGGTGCGCTATATTCCCCCCATGGTTGACGATCTCGAAAGCATCAAGCACCCCAGGCTCCCGACAGACACCGACGACGGGCTCCTCCTGATGATCTCGGGCCCCTCGGGCGCGGGCAAGACCACCATCACGCGTGGCGTGGATCGCGCGATCGCCGATTCGGTCTTCTCGATCTCGTGCACCACCCGCGACAAAACCGAAGCCGACACCGAAGCCGTCGATTACCACTTCATCGACGGCGAAGAGTTCCAAGAGCTGATCGACGACGGCGCGTTCCTCGAGTGGGCCGATGTCTTCGGCAAAAAGTACGGCACCCGCAAAAAATGGGTCGATGAGCAGCTCTCACGCGGTCGCCTCGTCATCCTCGAGATCGATGTCGAGGGCGCCAAGCAGGTCAAGGCCAAGATGCCCGACGCCTTCGGGATCTTCATCCTCCCCCCGAGCGAGGACGAGCTGCTCCGCCGACTCCGCAAGCGCAAGCGCGAGGGCGAAGAACTGATCCAGAAACGATTCGCCGAGGCCAAACGCGAGATCGCCGAGGCTAAGGCCTGCGATGCTTACGACCAGTTCCTCGTCAACGAGCACATCGACGATGCGATTGCCAAGGCGATCAATCTCGTCAAGACTGCACGCATCGAGCACGCCAAAAAGAGCTAAAACGCTATAGAGCTAATCTACTTTTGCTCAGCAGGATTCTCCACACGCGCCCGCGGGGTAGCGAAACTCTTCCTTGACGATCTTGCCGTTCTCGACGGTATACTCCGCGACTTCCTGCATGTTCGAGCGCGGCCATGACCCATCCTTGGGCTCCATGTCGAGATCAAAGATCACACTGAACCCATTGGGCCCAACAAACGGCCCCGTCACTTCGCACGAATGACAAGTCACCTCGTCCTGCCACTTCTTGTACTTCGCTCCCACCTCTTCGCGCCCGGTGTACACCCGACCATCGCCCTCGATACTGGTCCAGCCTTCGACAAAGTGCCTGTCCCAGAGCTTGCTGTCGTGCTCAAGCATGTCCTCGCAAGGCGACTTGCAGTGCGCGACGAGCTCGTTGGCGATCTGGGTGACGGATTCGATTTGCGTAGTCGACATGGGAACCTCCTGATATGCGTTGTGTTTCCCCGCGTCCGTCGCGGGCAGGCGCAAGCATATCAGTATTGTTCACACCATGCAATAGATGTTAGGGAATTGTTTTGATAATTCTCTCGGCGTGCATCAATCAGCTCACCGTCAGCGTCGGCTTGCTCGACCCACCACTCATCGACGCGAGCGTCACCTGCGATTCGAGCTGATCGACCATGCCCGCCAGCGCCTTGGGCAGGGCCTCGCCGCCAGCAGTGCTGGAATCAAAGTTGTTAGCCGGCTTGCCATTGTCACTGTTCTCGCGCAGCGCCATGTTAATCGGGATCGCACCCAAGAACGGGTGGTTGAGGCGCTGGGCCATCATCTGTGCGCCGCCTCGCCCGAAGATATCGTACTCCTTGCCGTCGTCACCGATGAAGTAGCTCATGTTCTCGACGACGCCGAGCACCTCGACCCCGAGCGACTCGAACATCGCGCTCGCCCGCACCGCGTCGTCCTGCGCCACCTTCTGCGGCGTGCACACCACGACCGCGCCCGTCAGCTGCACGCTCTGCGCAAGCGTCAACGGCACATCGCCCGTGCCCGGCGGCAGATCAATAATCAGGTAATCCAACTCGCCCCACTGCGTCCGCTCGATGAGCTGATGGAACGCCCCGTGCGCCATCGGCCCACGCCAGATCAACGGCTTCTCCGTATCCACCAGCTTGCCCATCGTAATCGATTTAATCCCATGAGCCATGAACGGCTGGAGCGCCCCTTCGATCACGACCTGCTCCATCGCATGAAGCCCGAGCATGGTCGGCAGCGACGGCCCATAGATATCACCATCAAGCAGGCCCACGCTGTGCCCCTTACGCGCCAAGCCGATCGCCATGTTCACGGCCACCGTGCTCTTGCCCACGCCGCCCTTGCCCGCGCCCACCGCGATGATGTGCTTCACGCCCGGCACGCCGGTGGCGGCTGAGTTCTGCGGGGTCCGTGTATTGGCGTCGTGCTTGTCGGCGCCATCCTTCTGGTTATCTTTGAGCACGCCTTTTTGATCGCCCTTGAGTTTCATCACGACCTCGCCATGATGATCGACAAAGTCCACGATCAGCCCAAGGTCATCGATCCCCTGATCCTTGGCGGCCGAGCGCACCATCGAATCGATCACCGCGCCCATCTTGGCGAGCTGATCCCGGGGCGGCTGGGGCGCACCCGGGTCGCCCTGGGTCATGCAGACCCGGACCGAGGCGTGCTCGTCGCACACCGCGATGTTCATCACGCACCCACGCGAGACCAGGTCGTCGCCCGATGGGTGCATCACGCCCCCGAGGGCTTCATTAATGTGCTCTTTGGTCAGTGTCATGACGCTGCTCCTTTGGTCTTGATCCGTCCAGCCCAGTCAAATTTTTGCACAATCCGACAGGATTCGGATTGTAGGGATTACGAATCAAGATCGTGCATAATTGCGCAGAATCATGGGCCCGAGTGCTGTTTTTGAACCCATGATGCTCCACCGGCGCACCCAAATCCGGCCGATAAATAGACAAGCCCTCAGCCGTGGATGCAATACACAATCGGGCACCGCGTTGAGCCGGTCGGAACGGGAATCAGATTCTACAGAACAGCACAGCAACCATCCCAACGGAGATTCACCATGAACAAGCAAGCCACCCGCACACTCTCAGCAACATTTGCCGTCCTCATCATCGCGGCCTCCGGGCTCGCCGGGGCAGCGCCAGAAGACAAGAAATCACGCAACAAAGAACTCCTCCGCGGCCCCCGCGTCACCCACACCGATTCAACCAACTCCTCACGCGATCAGATGGACCGCGACGAGCCGATGCAGCTGCGAGAACGAGCCACCAAACGCACCGGCGACAAGCGCGAACTGAGCCAGGCCGACCAGGCCCGCCCGATCTCCGTCCGCGAATACCTCGGCGCACTCCGCCAGCTTCAACGCCCGAATGGCGAAGGCGCTTCATCGCTCTCCGAGACCCAGCGCGAAGACATCCGCGCCATCATGAGCGATCACCGCGATGCAACCCAGAAGTTCATGGAAGAGAACAAGGAGAAGCTCGAATCCATGCGTGAGCGTGCCCAAGAAGCCCGCAAGAATGCACAGGCCGACGGCGACGCCGAGCCCACCGAGGAGCAACGCGAAAAGGCACGCGCCTTCCAAGAAAAAATGCGTAGCTTCATGGAAAACACACCGGCCAACAAGGAAGCCATGACCAAGATCAAGGCCGTGCTCTCCGCGGATCAGCTGGCAACCCTCGAAAAGCAGATCAAGGAAAACCGATCCAAGCAAGCACAGGGCCAGCGCCCCAACCGCGATATGCAGGGCGAGCCCGGCATGATGGAAAGAGATGGGCAAGCCGCCAACCGCGAACGCCCGCAACGCCGCCAGCTCAACCGCGAGAACCTGAATGAAAAATCAGTTGATCAACCACAGCGCAAGCGCGGCCAGAAGCGTGCCAACCCTGACGATTAAAACCCAGTACACGCACGAGTGAATCGCGATCGACCTCCAGAAACCATGCCCGGCTGTCCGCAGCCGACGCAGCGAGATCCCGATTCCGTCCGAGGCTGTCACCGAAAGGTGCAGCCTCGTTTTTAATTGCATCGAGTAAAAAGCCGCAGGCATATCAACCCGCGGCTTTCAGTCATTGAACACTGATCGAGCGATCATGCCCCGCTGAGCTCACCAAGATTAATCGTCACGGGCACGAAGGTCCGCGCGACGCGGGCCTCGAACTCATCACGATACTTCTCCATGATCGTGCGGGCCGCCCAGTTGTTCCCGTCGGCCAAGCCGCAGATCGTGGTGCCGGGCATCGAGCCCATCGACTTGGCCACTTCCATCGCCAGGTCCAGGTCCTTGGTGCGTCCATCGCCGGCTTCGATCCGCGTCATGATCTGGTACAACCACCCCGAGCCCTCGCGGCAAGGCGTGCACTGCCCGCAGCTCTCATGCTTGTAGAACCGAGCGATGTTCCGCGCCACAGAAACCATATCGGTGTCCTCGTCGAACACGGTCGGCCCCGAGGTTCCCAGCCCGAGCACATCGTACTTGCGCCCGATATCGAAATCCATCTCGGCGTCGTACTGGTCCGGCCCGAGGATGCCCATAGAAACGCCGCCGGGGATCGCGCCCTTGAACTTCTTGCCGTTGCGCATGCCCCCGCAGTAGTCTTCAATCAGCGTGCGCAGCGGGATCCCGAGATCGAGCTCATAACAGCCCGGCTTCTCGACATGCCCGGAGACCCCCATCAGCTTGGTCCCAAAGCTCGGCGGCCCGCCGATACTGCTCTCGACGCCTTGCTCCTTGAACGCGTCCGCACCGTCCGTCATGATGAACGGCAAATGCGCCAGCGTCTCGACATTGTTGATGATCGTCGGGCGATCGAACAGTCCTTTGAGCGCCGGGAACGGCGGCTTGATCCGTGGCCAGCCACGCTTGCCCTCGAGCCCTTCGAGCAGCGCGGTTTCTTCGCCACAGATGTACGCGCCGGCTCCGCGATGCACATAGCAATCGCCGACGAACGGATCGCCCGATGCGTTGGGCGAGTTGTGCACGCCTTTGTCGCCGAAGATCCCGTTCTCGTACGCTTCTTTGATCGCTTGCTCAAGCACATGGGCCTGGTGGTGGTACTCGCCACGGATAAAGATGTACGCTTTGTTCAATCGGCACGCGTGCATACAGATCGCGATGCCCTCGAGCATGCCGTGGGGATCAAAGTCCATCAGCAGGCGATCCTTAAAGGTGCCCGGCTCCGACTCATCCGCATTGATCGCCAAGTACCGCTGCCCGCCGTCTGGGTCGGGCAGGAATGTCCACTTGAGCCCGGTCGGGAAGCCCGCGCCGCCGCGACCGCGCAAGACCGAATCCTTGACCTGGCTCGTCACATCCGCCGGCTTCATCGCCAGTGCTTTTTTGAGCCCGTCGTACCCGCCGGTCTTGACATACTCGTCGTACCCGACCACATGGCGATCACGCTCGTGCCCGAAGGGAGCCGTGGGGATCCGCTTGAGGAGGTAATGCTGCGTGAGTGTGTTTTCCCAGGTCTTCTTGGGCATCGATAAAACTCCAACTGGTCAGTGCGCCGATCGAGCCAGAGGGATCGCGCAGGATGCTCGATTCTAGCGTCTCCGACCCCATTCGTGGACATTCCGAGCTATACAAGTTGTGCCATACACGCTGGCAACAGATCTCGCTCAAAGCCCTGAACCCTACAAACCATCGGCCCCAGCACTCGCCACGGCATGATCGTCCTCGACCGAACTCCCCGAGACCCCGATCGCCCCAATGATCTCGCCATCGCTGTTCTTGATGCACACCCCGCCCGGGAAGGTGATCAAGCCGTCGTTGGAGTGCTCGATGTTGAACAGCGCCCCGCCCGGCTGAGAGAGCGACCCAATGATCCCGGTGTCCATATTGAAACTGCGGGCGGTCTTGGCCTTCTTCATCGCGATATCGATCGAGCCGAGCCACGCCCCGTCCTCACGCGCAAACGCCGTCAGATTCATCCCCGAATCGATCACGGCGATGTCCATCTTGGTCCCCAGCTCCTGCGACTTAGCCCGGGCGGCCGCGATGACCTTGGTTGCTTGTTCGAGTGTGATGTTCATGGGATGATCTTTCTGTATGGGTTGAGTATTGGACCAAGCTCGATCGCCCGGCGGTTGATTGCCCTAGTCTAGACCGCTGACTCGTCAACATGCTCAGGCTCGCATAGGCTTAACCCAGCTTTCGCCATGCCCGCAGATCCTGGTGATATCCTTCGCGCCGCGCCCGCACAAACTCCGGCTCATACAACCGAGTCACCAATTGGCGAAAGCCCGAGACCAGCTCCTCACTGGTCATGCCGATCGGCTCATAGTTGAGATCAAAGAGCGTGCACCGATCCCACTGCCCCGGATGCGTCAGCCGACCCGCCTCTTCGAGCCGACGGTAGAGCGCCGTCCCTGGGAAGGGCGTCTGCAGCGTCACTTGCACATCATACAGATTCGTCCGCTGGGCAAAGTCATACACCGCATCGAACGACCCCCCCGACTGCCCGTCGAGCCCGAGCACGAAGCACCCGATCACCGTGATCCCGTGGCGCTGGATCGTCCGCACCGCCTCTTCGTACTTCGGATACTGCGCCAGCTTCCAGTTGGTGTTCGTCTCGATCCCGTCGAGCCCCCGCGCATCGGGCGATTCGAGCCCAATGAGGACCTGCCTGCACCCCGCATGCTTCATGAGCCTCAGGAGCTTTTCGTCCTTGGCGATCGACACATCGCACTCGGTGAACCAGCGGACCCGCTCGGGGATCATGGCCTCGAGCAGCTCGTACGCCTTGCCCTTGCTCGCAAACGAGTTGTCGTCGGCCAGCTCGATAAACGGGCGATCCCAGATGGCTTTGATCGCCCGGATCTCCTCGATGACCTTCGCGGTCGGCTTCACCTTGTAGCCGCCGGTGAGCATGATCGACGACGCACAAAAGTCGCACTTGTGCGGGCACCCACGCGTCGTCTGCACCGTCACCCGGTTGTATCGGCTGATATCCAGCAAATCAAACCGCGGCATCGGCGAGTCGTCCATACAGTAGTGCCCGTCGGTCTCATACCTGCTCTGCAATCGCCCACCTCGAAAATCCTCGATCAGCTGTACCCACACGGGCTCGCCCTCGCCCACCACCACACTATCCGCGTGCAACGCACATTCGTCTGGGATACAAGTCGCGTGCAAACCGCCAATCACGACCGTGATCCCCATCGCCCGGAAGCGATCGGCCAGTTCATACGCCTCGATCGCCTGAGCGGTCATCGTCGAAATCGCGACCAAATCAAACCCAAGCTCCGGTACCGTATCCCGATTGATGTCATCCACCTCGTGATACGAAAGCTCAACATCCTCTGGCGTAAGAGCCGCCAGCGTGAGCAGCGACAAACTCGGAAGCGACGCGATCACCTCGGATCGTTCAACAAACCCGGGCAGCGTGAGCCCCAGCTTCATCAGCTCCGCGTCCTGCACACGCACCCCGCTCATGGCGATGAGTCCGATCATCATGACGCACCCCCGAGCATCGCAGCGGCCGTGATGTATGAGATCAGCACCCCGCCAAGCGTCAGCCCGATCACCGGGAGCACAAAGATCGACTTGGCCTTCTTCCATCGCGCGGCTATAAAACAACAGATCGGCATCGCGACCGCCCCGACAATAAACGACCACGACATCGCGTCCCACAAGCCGGTGTTGATCTGCTCGGCGCTGAGCACCAACGCGCTGAGTCCGACCAACACATTGAGCAACCCCGTCCCAAAGAACGCAATATGCCCGAGCCGGGCCAAGCGACGCTCCCAGCTCCCGTACCCGCCCATGAAGTTTTCCTTGTGGAACCCGAGCCCGAGCATCGCCCCCGAGAGGAATCCCATGGTGATCCAGAGCCATCCGAAAGCGATATTGAGCATCATCATCTCCTGTTGTTTGTATTCACTAGCTTAGTGTACACTAAATCTCGGCCTCTTGCAAGGGCTTTCTGGAAAAATCCGAAAACCGGCCGAATCTGAACGAAACGCAACATATCCAGCCGCCCGCCATATCCTCTGCCATGAATATCCTCGTCCTCGGCGGCACGCAGTTCAGCGGCCGCGCCTTTGTCGAACTCGCCGTCCACAACAACCACCAAGTCACGGTGCTCCACCGGTCCAAGGCTGATCCGGGCTTGCCCCCCGCCGTGCGCCGGCTCGTGGGCGATCGAGACCCCAAGGTCGGCGACGGGCTCGACCATATCCAAGCCCTGCTCGACAATGGCGAACACTTCGACGCCGTCATTGATATGTGCGGCTACACCCCCCGCGTTACCAAAGCCGCCTGCGACCTGCTCAAGGACCACACCGATCTGTACCTCTTTATCTCAACGATCTCGGTCTATGACCAAGAAGCCACCAGCGGCACCATCTCCGAGGACGACCCCAAAACAATTCTCGACGATCCAAGCGTCGAAGAAGTCACCGGCGAGACCTACGGCGGGCTCAAAGTCCTCTGCGAGCAGGTCGTCACCGACGCCTTCCCCGACAACCACTGCATCCCCCGCCCGTGCGTGATCGCCGGGCCCAACGACCCGACCGATCGCGTCACCTGGTGGGCACGCACGCTCACGACCCAAGACCAGCTCGTCATCCCCAAAGCCGACGACAACTTCTACGCGAGCCTCATCGACGCCCGCGACCTCGCGGCCTTCATCCTCCACTGCGCGACCAACAAGATCACCGGCATCTATAACACCACAGGCCCCGAGCCCGACTTCGCGTTGTCCGATTTCATCCAACAGTCGCACGCGGCCCTGTCATCCAAGACCAATCTCATCGAAGCCGAAACCGAGTGGCTCGAAGCCCAAGGCGTAAAACGCTGGCTCGAAATCCCGGTCTGGCTTCCTGATGCAGCCCAGCACATCCACCGCGTAGATTCGTCCAAAGCCAGAGCCGCCGGGCTCACCAACCGCCCGCTCGCCGACACCATGCGTGACATCCACCAATGGGATGTCGAGCGCGGCTCACCCGAACTCACCGCCGGCATGAAACCCGAACGCATCGCAGAACTCGTCAGCGCGATCTGAAGCTTCAAGACGAACCATTACCCCACGCCTACTCTCCATGATGCAAGAGACAGACATCGCCATCATCGGCGCCGGCCCCATCGGCATCGAACTCGCCGCCGCCGTCAAAAAAGCCGGGCTCGACTACACCCACCTCGAAGCCGGGCAGATCGGCAGCACCATGCAGTGGTGGGCGCCCGGGACCAAGTACTTCTCCTCGCCCGAGCGCATCGCCATCGCCGGCGTGCCCTTGATCATCCCGGATCAAGAAAAAGCCACCCGCGAGCACTACCTCGACTACCTGCTCACGGTCGTGGGCACGCACCAGCTCGACATCCAGACCTACACCCGCGTGGTCAACATCGAGAAGCAAGACAACCACTTCGACATCCACACCACCCGCTCATTCCACGGCGTGGGCGGCCCCGAAGAACTCACCCATCAATCCCAATCAACCACGCCCTCCACCACCTACCGCGCCAAGCGCGTCGTCCTCGCCATCGGCGATATGCACACGCCCCGTATGCTTGGGATCCCGGGCGAAGACCTCCCCCATGTCTCCCACTACCTTGGCGATGTCCACCAATACGCCAACCAACGCGTCGTGATCGTCGGCGGCAAGAACTCGGCCGTGGAAGCCGCAATTCGGTTGTTCCGCGCAGGCGCGAAGGTCACCATGTCCTATCGCGGCGGTTCGTTCGACCCCGACCGCATCAAGTACTGGCTCCATCCGGAGATCGAGTACCTGATCAAAAAAGACAAGATCGACTTCGTCCCCCACTCGACGCTTGAGTCGATCACCCCCGAAGCCGCGCACATCAAATCCGAATCAGGCACAACCACGACCGCTGCCGATTTCGTCCTCCTGCTCACCGGCTACGAGCAAGACCAATCGCTCTTCGAGCAGCTCGGCATCGAACTGATCACCGACGATCGCAAACCAAAGATCAATCTCCAAACCATGGAGACAAATGTCCCCGGCATCTATGTCGCGGGCACCGCAGTCGCCGGCTCGCAGCAACGCACCAAGGTCTTCATCGAGACTTCGCACATCCATGTCGACCGCATCGTTGCCGCGCTGCAGAACCGCATCAGCGACGCCGCCCCCGAGGACTTCTGGCTCGAAGAATCCTAAACTTTACCCGCGTGCCAACTCGATCGCCCGGGCGTACACCACCTCAAGATCATCGACCATGGTCTGAGCCGCGAACATCTTAGCGCACATCGCCCGCCCCCGCTGCCCCATCGCCGATCGCTTCTCCGGATGCTCGGCCATCTTCCTGATCGCCATTCTTAGTTGTTCGGCATCTCCGATCGGGAACAAAATCCCCGTCGCGTCTTGCTCGCTGTATCCTTCAAGGTACTCGGGATCAATGCACGCCTCGCGCGTCCCGTCGGCATCGCTCGCAACAACCGGTACGCCGCACAACAACGCCTGAGGCACCGTCCTGGGCAACCCCTCGCGATAACTCGGATGCAACAGCACATCCATCGCCCGCATCATCGCCCCCACACGCCCGCCGGGCACCAGCCCGGTTGACACCACCTGATCGCTCAGTCCTAACTCAGCGACCCGCCCGAGCAGCCTCTCCGACCACCACCCATCGCCCACCCACAGCAGCTTCCAGTGCGGGTTTGCACGCAGATCATCGCCGAGCGCATCGAGCAGATCATCGTGCCCCTTGTGCTCCGCGAGCCGGGCAACCGTCCCAATCACAAAGTCGCCGTCATCGAAGCCAAGCTCGCGGCGCATGTCATCGCGCGTCTCGCCCTCGATCGGATGCAAGAACCGCTCGGTCTCCATCCCCGACCGCAGGGTGACAAACTGCTCTTCGCGCCCGATCCCCGCCGCCCTGAACTGAGCCGTCATCGCGTCGGCCACCGATGTAATCACATGGCAACGCCTGGCCGCCCATTTCTCGGACGCGATGTACACCGTGTTCTTCCACTTGGGCAGGTACCGATGAAACGGCGGCCCATGGATCGTGTGCACCACCGCGGGCTTTGAACTCTTCGAACGCTTGCACACCGCCCACGCCGCCGCCCGCCCGAGCACGCCGGCCTTCGACGAATGCGTGTGCACCACATCGGGCTCAAGCTCTTCGATCAGCCTCTTGAGCCCTCGATACCCCTTGAGATCCTTGATCGCCGAGATCTGGCGCACCATATGAGGCACCTCGTGCATCGTGATCCGCTCGCCGTTGGGTCCTCGATAACCATCGGCCCGATCGAAGTACGACCCCTCGGGCCCAAAGATGGGCCCATACGCCAGATGCACCTCGTGCCCCAACGCCGCCTGCCCCTCGCACGAGAGCACGGTGTTCTCCTGCGATCCGCCCTGGATCAGCCGCGTCGAGATGTGCAGAATCCTCAGGCTCATCGCACCAAGTCTACCAGCTCAAGCTCATGCAGGATCGTCGTCGTGTCGTAGTACAGCTCGCTGGGCCCCAGCTCCCGGAACCCGACCTTGATTAATACTCTCCGAGAACCCGTGTTCTCCGGATTTGTCACGGCCACCAACCGCTCAACCCCAAGCCGATCGAACCCATACGCCGCCGAAGCCCGAGCGATTTCCGTCCCGTACCCCTTCCCCCAGTGCGCCTTGCCCAGCCGATACCCCAGCTCGATCTCATCGCCATTGAACGCGATCGGCACCAGCCCGCCCTGCCCGATGATCTCGTCCGTTTCCCGTTCGACGACCGTCCAAAAAGTCATCCCATGCTCATCACAAAGCCGGATCGCCCGCTCGATCCGCTCGACGACCTTGGCGCGCGTCCACCCTTCACCCGTCTTGCCGATATACCGCATCGTCTCCGGGTCCGCCCACATCAAGGCCAATGCATCAATATCCTCCACCTTCGGCACCCGCAGCACCAACCGATCCGTCTCCGCAATAATCTCACCCATCGTTCACCCCACACTTCTCCCCACATTCCGGACACACATCACCCTTCAATCCATCGAGCGAATAACCGCACCCCTTACAATATCCATCCCTTGAGTACGCATCTCGAACCCTCCACAGCAGCCAAACCGACCACAACACAAGCGGGATCGACACAAACAGTAATGGCAGATCGATCGTTTTAATCTGCTCTAAGCCCGTGGGCTGCAACGATCGAACCGTGCGTATACGAGGCGGCGACAGAATTGATGCTGCGCTGACTCTTGTATAAAAGGTGGGTGGCCCACAGAAGCTCATCCCCCCAGCAGGTTTCACTACAGGCTTCGGGGGAGGCCCCACGATCTTTGTATGGGTGAAAATCAATCTGTTATTGAGCAAAGAGCACGACACATCGTGCACCATGAACTTGGACAAGGATACCTCAGGCTTGACGCTGGAAGAAATGAACAGCAATAGGATCGACAGCGTGGTACATATCCACACCATCCAGCTGATCTTCCCTGGCCGTGCAACCTGTTCCTTACACATACCGGATCCATTCAAGCCGCAAGCCCATCGGGGGTAGGGTCACGCCGGCGGTTCTCCGATCGCCGCTGGCGATCATGTCACGGATCTGCTCGGGCTCGATCTTGCCGCGACCGACCTCCATCAGCGTGCCCGCGATAATCCGCACCATGTTGTACAAGAACCCGTTGCCCGAGACACGAATGACAAACTTGCCCGCCTGCCCGTGATCCTCGGGCGTCTCGATCCTGCATTTAAAAATTGTCCGCACCGTGGTCTTGCGTCCGTGGGCGATCTGCGCGAAGCACGCGAAGTCATGCTCGCCCACCATCAAATCCGCGGCCCTTTGCATCCGCGCCCCATCGAGCTCATACCAAGTATGGAACACATACCGCCGATCCCACAACGGGCGCACCGCGCCAGAGAACATCGTGTAGCAATATTCCTTCTCGATCGCCCCGCCGATCGGATTGAACTCGTCGTCCACCACCTCAGCGCTGTGCACCAAGACATCCCTGGGCAGCTTGCTGTTGATCGCCTTGACCAGCCCGTCCGTCCCGCGTTCGATCGGCCAGCCCACCCCCTTGCTCGGATCTGGAGTGCTCGTAAACGCCGCGACCTGCCCATTGGCGTGCACGCCCGAGTCTGTGCGCGACGCGCCCGTCAAGATCACTTCCTCACGAACGACCTGCCGCACGGCTTGCTCGAGCACATGCTGCACCGTCCGCAGCTGTAAGCGTTGCGGCTCTTGGCCGGGCTCAGGCTTGGGTGCGTCGGGGTCCGGGGGCTCTTGCTTCTGCCACCCGAAGAAATCCGTCCCGTCGTACGCAACCGTGAGCTTGTAGCGCGGCATCGATCAGCCCGCGTCCGACACTGGTGCTGGCTCTGGCTTTGTGCTTGGCGAAGTCTCTGTCATGGTATCCGCAATCACCTGCGGCGCATCCTTGGACTCAAAGTCTGCGATCACCTTGGGTGCTGGCCCGCTGGGCCCGCCGCCGCCGTGACCGAACTTCTTGTACTCCTCGTCGGCCCACTGGTCCCCGACCTTCCACCAGACCAGCGTCATCACCGCGGTGACCAACCCGACAAAAAGCCCAAGCGAAATCCAGACGACCATCCCGGCCTCCTCAAACAAAGTACAACCTGCTTACAACTCAACGGTTTCCATGTCCGACTCAACCAGCTCAGGCTCCGGCGGCATCTGCACATTGTCAGCCAGCACACTCAGCGCCTCGACCTCTTGCCCCATCGTCGATCGCATCGCGATCGCGTCGAAGAGCTCGCCGCGAGGCAGCAGCACAGAATCGTTCGCTCCGGGCACCTGCCCGGGCTGCTCATCGACAATCTGCGAGCCGAACCCCGGCGCGTGCTCGACGAGCTTGCCGCCCGATGCCAGCTCGATCAGGTCCATCGCGATCTGCCCCTCGCTCTTGGAGTTGTGCTGATTCGGGATCGCCTGCTCGAAGTGCTGGATGATCCCGTCGCAGTTCTCAAAGCTCCCGCTCTTCTCGGCGAAGGTCGAAGACGCGAGCACGACATCGGCCCGCGAGCACAACACCGATTCGGTCGTATCGATCAGGATCAGCTTGCAGCCCTCGATCGCATCAACCAGCGCATCAGTCGCCCAAGCGCTCGGGAAGTTGGCCGTCATCACGACCGCACCGTACTCGTTGGCCCGGCGCACAAAGGTGTCGTATTCCTTGTAGCTACCCCCGTCGCCCGTCATCGCTTCGAGCACCCGCTTAACACCCCGAGCATTGGGCACCTTCTCGGCCCGCTGGACAAACTCCTTGGTGTGCTGCGGGTTGGGGAACGATTGATCCTCCCCATCGGTCGGCACGCCGCCCAAGTACAGCTCGACATCCTCGTCGATCATCCGCACCGCCTTGATCAGCGCGTACGCCTCTTCGCTCGTCAGCGTGGGCGAAACAACCAGCGCCGTCCGCTTGCCGTCGGCCTTCGATGCCAAGATCGCATCAATCGCCTGCCCGTACGCCCGGCTCCAGCTCGCATCGACCATCATGCCGTGCTCGCGGCGCGTGGGCCCGGTGATGCGTGCATCGCTGTGGACGAACTTCCACCCATAGCGGACCTCGTCGGTGATCCACCAGGTATTGATCTCCATGTTCGTGCGCGGCTTCACCCGATAGAGCCGACCCTGGTTGTGCTCGACCCACAGGTTATCGCCCGAACTCGTAAACGGATCGATACCGGCTGTTTTCTTCAGGAACCACACACGCTGGCTGAACAAGAAATCCTTGTCGAGCAGCGAGCCCACCGGGCACAGGTCGATCACATTGCTCGCCAGCGGATTGTTGAGCCCGACACCCGGGAACACATCGATCGTGCACTTGTCGCCTCGACCGTCGACCATCAGCTCGTGCGTCTGGGTGACTTCATCGGTAAACCGCACGCACCGGGTGCACATGATGCACCGGTCCGAGTACATGTAGATCTCTTCGCCCATGTTCTTCTTGGGCGAGACCACCTTCGTGTCCGTAAACCGTGAGTGCCCGCGCCCGTACTGGAACGAGTAATCCTGGAGCGTGCACTCGCCCGCCTGATCGCACACCGGGCAGTCCAGCGGGTGGTTGATCAGCAGGAACTCCATGACCGCCTTCTGGTTGGCGACCGCCTTCTCGCTCTCGATGGTCACGACCATGCCGTCGGTGGCTTCAGTCGCACAGGTCGGCAGCAGCTTGCCGCCCATCATCGGCTCGAGCTTGTTGTCATTGCGGGGGTTGGGCGCCTCGAAGGTCGCCAGGCAGATCCGACACTGGGCAGGACGCGAGAGCCCGGCGTGATAGCAATACTGCGGGATCGTGATCGCGTTGCGGTTGGCCACCGCGATGACCATCTCGCCCTTGGAAAACTCACATTCGATCCCGTTGATGGTCACAGTTGGCATGGCGTCGGCTCATCTCAGTGCTGGAGAATCTATCGGCTGGTACACAACGAGCATCCGGGTGCCCACTACAAACAACCGGAACAGATCCGGCGGCTCGCTCGTCGCCCATATCCTAGCGCGGATCCCGTTTCTGAGCCTGAATCGGCCAACTCAAATATCCCCATCCATAATTCAACCCCCGCCTTCAACGCCCGCAGGCTCGTCAGCAATCAGCTCGCCCCCATCCGCCCCCAAGCTAATCCGCCCGCCGATCTCCCAGAACGCACTCAACGCGTGCAAAGGCTCCAGATCCGGGTCCATCGCCCACCACCCGGTTTCATCCTGCGTCCCGCGCCCATACCCACGCTCCACCGCCTTCTCCCAGTGCTCCAACGCCTCGGGCAGCTGGCCGCTCATCGAGCGATAGCACGCCAGGTTGTACAGGTCCAAGCTCGTCCGCTCCCCCGTACCGTTCTTGGGTTCGCTGGCGATCCACAAACGATCCGCCACCGTGCCAAAGAGCCCCCGGGCCTCTTCCACCTCGCCGAGCCCGTGCATCGCCCACGCCCGCAAATACAGCAGTCGCTCGGAGGTATACCCCCCGCTCCACCGATCGGGCTCGTCGAGCATCGCTTTGAGGATCGCCCAGTTCGTCCGGGCGGCCGCCGGGTTCCCCTGCAGGTCATCGACCAGCGCACGCCAATAAAACGCCTCGGGCTGGGGCGATGGGCCCCGCCCGTAGTGCTTGTAGAGCTGATCCGTCACCCGATCGGCGTTCTCGAGCCGCCCGCCCGCGATCTGGCGGCGGATCTGCGCGATCAGCCGCTGCGAACTCTGGCTCTGGTTGATCGCCGCAGCCCGGGGATGGTCCGCCTCGTCCATCTCCTCGAATCCAACCACATACACAAACGCCCCCACCCCCAGCAGAGCCGAAACCACCACAACATGCCGAATCCCGATCCCCATAGAGAACACTCCGTAAATCAGCCGCCAACGGTTCCATGCACCGCACCCGCCCGAGTCACCAGCATACCCTATCAGACCATGGCTGCGAAAAAAATCAAACCACCCAAAGGCACCCGCGATCTCTACCCCGAGGATCTGCTCCGCCAACGCTACATCACCAACGCCTGGCGAGACGCCTCGATCCGCTGCGGCTTCGAAGAAATCGCAGGCCCAACCTTCGAGACCACCGAGCTCTACAGCGTCAAATCCGGCGAAGGCATCCTCTCCGAGCTCTTCCAGGCCTTCTCGGGCAAGGGCGGCTCCGAAGCCCTCAAAGAAATCGCGGCAAAGGGCAAAGCCAAATACGCCCTCCGCCCCGAGTTCACCCCCACCCTCGCCCGCATGTACGCCGCCCACGCCAAACAGCTCCCCAAGCCCTGCAAATGGTTCACCGCCGGCCCCTATTTCCGAGCCGAACGCCCACAACGCGGGCGATTGCGGGAGTTCCTCCAGTGGAATGTGGATGTCATTGGTGACGACGGCTCTGAGTTTGGATTGATTAATGCAGATATGGAATGCATTGCATGTTCTGCAGCTTTAGTTGAGAGCCTTGGTTTTGAAAGCTCGGACTTCTCAATCAAAATTGGAGATCGCCAAATCCTAAAAGCTCTGGCAAGCAAAGTTGGTGTACACCCCGACCAACTCGCCGATTTTTACGCGTGGATGGATGGCTTAGACAAGCGTTCAACTGACAGCAATCTAGACATACTAAAATCCCATGGTCTACCTCTCGATTTAGAAGAGAGCCTTGAAAAACTTACGGCTCTTGGCAAGGCCGCTTTGAACTCTAATGAAGACTTAGCCTCTGCTCTTGGAATTGACCAGGCATTGATTGATACTCAAATTCGCCTTTATGAATCTGCTAAATGGCTTGGCATTGATCAATGGTGTAGACCTCTTTCGATTGAGATCGTCCGCGGGCTCGCGTACTACACTGGAACAGTTTTTGAGATACTCGCCGACGGCGAACGAGCCGTCGCCGGCGGCGGGCGCTACGACAACCTCATCGAACTCTTCGGCGGCCCCCCAACACCCGCCTGCGGGTTCGGCATGGGCGATGTCGTGCTCGGCAACCTCCTCGACGACAAAGGGCTCATGCCCACCGGCGTCGAACTCATGGAAGCCGTCGCCAAACCCCAAGCCTCGATCCGCCCCGTCGCCTTCGTCGTGCCCAACGGCGACGCCGACAACGACCCCCTCGTCCACACACTCACCGCCAATCTCAGACGCGGTATCGAATCCGAATCTTGGCTCAGCCGCGAAGGCCGCAAGCCCTGGAACAATGATCGCTACGCGATCGAACCCGTGCACACGCGGATCAGCTACAAATCCACCCGCAACCTCGGCAAGCTCCGCGCCGACGCCGAGAAACAGCACGCCCGCTTCTTCGTCGAAATCCACGCGGACAACAAGGTCGAACTCACCAACATGGACACCCGCGAACCCATTACCTCCAAATCCCACGGCTCATTCAGCGTCGATCCAGCCGTCGAAAACTATGTCGGCCGCGCGATCGCCCAGCAGATGCAGTAGCCCCGGATGTTGGTTCGTTCGCCGATGATCTGGTCGCGATTACCAGATCCAGCGCACGCGCCCGAAGTCCGGCGCGATCTTTCGCCCCTTGCCGATCGGGATGCCGCCGTCGTGCATCGCGGGGAAGTAGACAACGAACGCCTTGCCGACGATCAGGTCTTTATCCACCACGCCGACGCGATCGTTGATCTCCTGCTCGACCCAACGATCGATCGAGCCCGGCTCCCACAGGCGCGAGTCGGTCGAGTTAGCCGAGTTGTCGCCGCACATGAAGTACTCGTCACCGGTGAGTGTGGCGAAGTGTCCAGGATGGCCGCCAAAGGTCACCTTGTTCCGGTTGACCTGGTAGGCGATGTCGCGCTCGACCGAAACATGATGCAGCGTAAACGCCCCACCGCCAAAGTCCCAGCGGAAGCTCGGCTTGCGGTAGATCTCGGGCTTGGCGAACACACCAACATTCGTCACGCCGTTGCCTGTCGGGTAGAGCTCAAGCTCTTCCCAGCTCATCCCCGTCGCTGCGGCTGCGCGCTGGGCGGGGGTCAGCTCGTACGCCCCGGTCTCGGGCCCGCCGCAAACCAACTCATCATCAACGAACAACCACAACGCCTGATCCACATGCCAGAACTCGACATGATGGATATCGCCCGGCGTAAAGCCCGCGAAAGCGGTGCTCTCGAGCGTCGTCCATGCGTTCGCCCCCTCAACCCCGTCGCGCATCTCAACACTGACTTGCTTGCTGGTCGAATCAAGAACCGCCCGGAACTCCATCCCGCGCGCTTCGAGCACCGGCGACACCCGCAGGGGCGCGTCTTGGGCTTCGATATTGAGCGCGACCGAGACATCGGACACCGGGAACGGGTTGAATCCGCGATGATCGGCGCTGCGCGGAGCGTCGGACTCGGTCAGCATCGAGTAGCCGTAGTTGGCCTGCATGCGTGCGTTGTACGAGTTGGCATCCGTGATCGGGCGCGTGTTGTTCCACGCCAGCGAAGTATCACCGGTTCCAGTGTATTGATAGCTCTGCGAGCTAATCACGCCATCCCAGCCCGGGGTCGTCCCCGTGAACGGCGAGCGGTACCCCGGATCGATCTCGGCCGGCGCATAGCCCGAATCGAACACCTCCTGGAACATCGCCCGCTGGACGCGCTCGGACTTGCGGGCGACCTTCCAGTCCGCGTCCTGCCACGCGTCCCAGCCGTACTCGGGCACGGGGGTCTTCGGGTCTGGGCGTGTGAACACATCGCCATCGACTATGACCACCTGCTCGCCGGGGAGCCCGACGAGGCGCTTGATGTAGTTCTCGTACTTGGCGGGGTTCTTGAAGACCACAACATCCCAGCGCTTGGGCGTCTGGAGCATCGGCAGGTACTTGAGCACAAACACCCGATCGCCCGAGCGCAACGGCCCATCGAGCTGGCTCGCGTTCGTCCCAGCCATCGGGTACTTGGTCATGATCCCGTTCTGCGTGCTCAGCGGGATGCCGCCCGAGCTGTAGTTCCAAGGACCCACCGGCCACTCGTACCCGTTGGTCGGATTGATAAGCCGAACATGCTTGCCCATCAGCGTGGGCGCCATCGATCCCGTTGGGATCACGAAGCCCTCGATCACAAACCCGCGGAACAAGAACGCGAGCATGAACGCGATGATCAGGCTCGTGATCGTCTCCTTGATCCCCACGGCGTTCTGCGGCCCGCTCTTGGCGGTGCCCGATGTGCCCGGTGTGGTCGCTTGTGCTGCTGACATATGCTCTGCTACCTCGCCCCTTAGGGCTGCTTATGCTGGACTCACGAACTCGATCTGGCCCTCAATCAATCGGATCCGCCGCCGGAACCTGAACCATCTCCAGAACCAGATCCTGATCCGCCGCCGGAACCTGAACCACCCTCACCCCCGGGTCGCCTTCGGCGTCGCCGCCGCTTCTTCTTTGTCGGCCCAGACGCCCCCTCGCCTGTGCCCGCGTTGGGAGATTCGCCCCGGTTGTTTGAACCCAACGACTGATCGCTCTTGGGAGCCCCCGAACCAGAATCAGAACCGGCACCCGAACCAGGGCTGCGCTTTCTGCGACGACGCTTCTTCTTGCCCCCCGGGCTGTCTGTATAGCCGCGATCGCCGGGCTGCGTCGATTCAACCGAGCCATCCGTGGTCTCGACTCCGTCCTTGATTTGTCCGCCCTGAGCGTTGGACTCCGCGCCGGCCCCCTTCGAGCGTGAACGCCGACGCTTCTTGCCCGAGCCACCCGATGAACGATCCGCGCTGGCCTCGGACTTTTCGCCGGCTGGTGCACGCCTGCTGCGCGATGCGCGATCTGAACCAGAACCAGAACTAGAGCCAGAACCGCGACCGGAGCTCTTCGATCCCCCCGATCGTGTGCCCGGCTCGGGCGCAACCTTGAACTCGGGCTCCGTCAGATCCTCGACCGGGATCGCGACATCCGTGTTGTTATCGAGCCGAACCATCGCCAGCTGCGTCAGGATCTGCGTGTTGATCACGATCCCGTCGCCCTCGGGCGTGCCCACCCGCGACTTGCGGTGCGGCAGGTTCTTGCGGAGCTGGTCGTAGGTCTCGTCCTCGTACCGCAGGCAGCACATCAAACGCCCGCAGCGACCCGAGATCTTGAGCGGATCGAGCGTCGCCTTCTGCACCTTGGCGCTCTTCATCGAGACGGGCTTGAGCACCTTCAAAAAATTCTTGCAGCAGCAGTACTGCCCGCATCGTTCATAATCAGCCGTGATCCGCGCCTCGTCGCGTGCACCGATCTGGCGCAGCTCGACCTTGGCCCCCACCTCGCGCGACAGATCCGCCACCAGATCACGGAAATCGATCCGGTCCTCGGCCCCGAAGTAGATCACCACCCGCTCGCCGCCGAAGATCGGCTCGGCCTCGATGATCTTCATCTCCAGCCCGTCGCGCTCGACCATCCGCTTGGCGATCATCCGGATCTCGTTTTTGCGTTGCTCGAGCCGGGTCTGGGTGTTGAGATCATCGACCGTCGCGATCCGCAGCACGCGTCCCTGCTCATAAAACGGGTACTGACGCCCGCCCGAGTTCTCGATGTACTCGAGCATTTCCTTGCGCGTCACGCTCTTGGAGCAGCCCGAGTTCTTGCAGGTGCTCGTGAGCATCTCGCCGATCTCGGTGCCCCGGTGGGTCTTGACGACCAGCTTGGACCCGCACCCGGGCTTGGATTCGCCGGTGTAGGGGAACTCGCCGACCATCTTCAGGTACCCGAAGCGCACCACAATCGTCGAGGGCGCGTTGAGCTTCTCGTATGCGAGCCGATCTTCCTCCTCCTGGAGGTATTCCTTGAGATCGGCTTCGAACTGGGGGAGCGGATGGATGGGCAAGGATCAACTGCTTTCACGACCCGCACATCAAAATCGTCGCGCAGGGGTATGCTTGGGGGATGAGCCGAATCACAAATCGGCGTGTACCCAAAGTTTAGGGTCGCCCCACCGCTCTGGCGCGAGCACGCGAAAACAGACTCGCCAGGTCCTCGCGATCGAGCAGCTTCAAACTCGAGTTATTCATCGTGCGGTACACCAAGAGCGATTCCTGGCGTGAATCGACCACGACCAAGATCTCGTCGTTGCCCCCGTCGGTGGTCATCATCGAGTACGACGCGTTGGTCGTCGACATCTCCGCGTACGCCTTGGACTCAAAGAGCCCCGCCCCCTGCACCACGATCAACGCGGCCAGGATCCCGGCGCTCACCCACAACCAGCCCGGCTGGCGGGCATGCTGGGCCTGCTGGATGTGCTGGGCTTGCTGGCTCTGGGTAGGAGTGCCTTGAGTTTCATTCTGGGTATTCATGTGTCTGCTCCGGATATGTTTGTTCTGGGTGTGACGTGCGTCTCGAATGCATTGAAACATGCCAAATCAACGATCCGGATCGCCCATCGTGTCCACATTCATATCCCGGTACCCGATCCCCTCGAGCGCCTTGGCCCCGTCGTCCCACTTGATCGCGATCAGCTCGCGGTTGGCCGAGTCGAGCACATAGATCACGCTCGATACCCCGCCGAGGGTCTCGCCGGCGACCACGGCGTACTCGCCGCGGACGCGATCAGCCGAGCTCGTCGCCCGATCGTTCCCGCTCCGGAACCCCTGCGCCGAAACGCTGGTGGTCAGGCTCACCGCCGCGAGCCCCGCGAGCAGTGCCAAATTAAGCGCGATCAAGCCGCGCGATGGTCGCCTTGTTGACTTTGGTACTCTCATCTTTGCTGCGTGCATCTTCATCCTCCATAGAGACAACCGTCGCCGGATGACCAACTGATCATCTGATCATCGGCCGACGGCTGGTGGTCTATTCGTACATCCCCCGACGGAGTTCCATCGGCCGCATGTGCATGATCTATTCAATCCTCGATCAGTTAACGCCACACACGCATCGCGGTGTATCCGAGTTGCGCAAGGCTTAGTCCTGGTGCGTTCGCTTTGATTTGAGCGTCGCCGCGAACACGACGCCGGCAACCAACAACAGCCCAACAAAGTAGACCATCACCTTGGGCGCGATCGGATCTTCGCGGGTTGTCGGCGGGCTCAGCGCTTCCTGAGCCCAGACCGGCGAGGAAGCCGCCGAAACCAGCAGCAGCATCAATACACCCATGACCCAGCTGTGCGCAAGCCGCCCATTGGCCAGCATCCCACGCCCCAAAGCGTACAGCTTCTGGCTGGTTTTGGACGCGCGGCGAGGCTCTGGATTGGATCGGGTGGTGTCATTCATACCATTACGCTACACACCCTCGCCCCAAAAGGTCAAGCGATCCGAGCCCGACGGCGATCGAAACCGTCCGATTCTGCCCCCGAGCCATCCACACACGACCACTGTTCACCGGCTGATCACCCGCTGAACACCTCAAAGACGGGCTCGCGGTCCGAGCCCACATCCCAGGCATGCTCCTGACCCAACTCCAACCCCACCCCTCGCCCTGCCCCAGCGATTGGAGGGGCACAGAACGGCGTGCTCAGCGCTTCAAAGTCCGCCGACGACAGGTTCATCGTCCCCCATCGCGGGCTCCGCACCTTCATCGCCCCGACATAATCATCAAGCGTGATCGCCCGCAGCGTGTACCAACGCTCACAGTGCTCGAAGGTCTCGACGAACAAGCCATCCGGAGGCACATCGCCGCACCAGTACACAAACACAAACACCGGCTCAAACTCGGGCCCGAACAACGCCCGCCACTTGCTCAGTGCCTTGATGTCCTCCATGGTCACCCACGATTCCATCCGAGGCTTGGCCGGCGTGCCGTCCTTGAGCCGAATCGCGGGCAAACGACGCCCCTTGATCTCGATGAGCAGGTTCGTCCCCTGCCCGTAGATCACGAAGTCGAAGTTCTTGAGCTTCTCGCTGGTGCCCGCTTGGTCGCACAGCGCCAGCGTGGCTTTGGGCGGCAGGAGCGATTTCTTCGCCTCATTCACCGAGATGTACGGGATCCGCCCATCACGGAGGTACCGCTCGAACGCCTGCTCATAATGATGCCGCCGCTGTGCCATCATCCGACTATACACCAATCAAACGCGCTTTCGCAAGCGTTTATGCGGACTTTGTCAGGCCATTGCGGTCTGCAGGCTGGCTACTCGGTGTCTCTGTGCAACCGATCGAGCACCACCGCGATCCCCGGGGGCTGTTCCCCGGGCTGCAGGCCGCCGAGCTCACGCATCGCCTGCCCGAGCTCGACATTCCGGATCAGCCCGCGATGATTGGCCTGCAGGATCACCACATCCTCGACCCCGTCGAGCACGGCCGACGACATCGGGACGACCCCGTCGCCCAGCTCGCCCTTGAGTTTCTCGATCTCGTTCTGGATCACGCCCGCGTCCGCCCCCCCGACCAGATCGCTCAGCCAGGTATTGGTCAGGATCGAGTCGAGCCCTTCGCCGTTGGCCTTGGTCGCCCGCCCGACGATGCAGGTGCTGACGACACCATCGGGCATGGGTCGGCTGTTGAGCTCGACAAGAAAATCAGATCCCGGCAGTAGATCGCGACCGGCCTGCCCGGTGCCGTCATTCACAAAGCCCATGAGCCGCTTGGGATCCATATCCTCGGACTCAACCCACCGCTGCACCTGCTCGCGCATCTCGGACACCGCCTGCATCCGTGCCCAGGGCGAGCCCGCGTGGGGCGTTCCGATCGTCACATACCGCTCAAAGACGATTCCGTGATCCAAAAAATCACCTCGGGTCATCGCGTCGCGTGAGACCAACCCGCCCATCGAATGGCACACCAGATCCATCCGCGTCACACCCAGGGCCGACAAATCATCGAGCGAAGCGAGCAGCTCGTCGGCGCTCTTGGCGATCAGCTGATCGTTGGGGTACTCAAACCGGACCACCGTATGCCCGTCATCCACCAGCGCCGGGGTCAGCTGATCCCAAATCCCACCGGGCTCGTCGAGCCCGTGCACCAGCATCACCACCCGCCCGTTGGTTTTGTTTGCGATTGGCTCGTCGAGCCCATCAATCTCGACCCACGCGTTGATCTCCGGGTTGTACACCCGCACCCCGAGCCAGCCCCGCTCGACCGATCCAAAGCCGTCCTCACCAAAAACACCCATGAGCGCCTGCGTGAACAGGCCCATCGCCGAGCCCACCCCCTCGGCGTACGCCCGCTCAAGGCGCACTCGATTCGCCCGCGAGTTGCCGATTAAAATCGCCCCCAGCCCCACCGCGACAAGCACGACGCTGATCATGAGATTGCGTTTGGGGCTGCTGAGCGCCCGCTCGATGGAACTGATGCATTCTTTCAACATGGCCAACACCCGCTCTCGTCCAAACCCACTCTTAATGACACTTTATGGGCTTGGCGTGCGGAGTCTTTCAAGCAGCCCGTGCTCGGCCTCCTCGTACCGCCCGTACGCGCTCTCGACGACCTGTGAAATCCGGGCCAGATCCGCCGCACTCGCCGGCGAACCACCAGTAGTCGCCATCCGGGCGACCGCCGCATCAAGGGCTTCGGACGCGACCCGCAGATCCGACACCGCATCGGCATACGCCCGGGCAGCTTCATAGATCGGCTCGCGTTCGAGCTCGTCCTTGCTGGGCTTGCTGAGCAAGCGCCAAGGCTGCGAGCGGATTTCTTGGAGGAACAGCTCGCCGTGCGAGCTGATCCGCTCGACCGAGTCGAGCGTCGCGTCGATCTTCGGGCGGTTGTCATCGAGCGTCACGCTCACCTTGGTGGCCACATCCTGATACGAGCCGAGCGCGATCGAGCCCTTGGCGAGCAAGTCATTCAGGTTCTGGATCGAATCGAACCGCACGCGCTCGGTGGTCTCTTCGACATTCTCGAGAATCCGCGCGACGCGTGGTCGGCTCTCGGCGATCAGCCCGCGGGCATCGCCGATCATCGCGCTGGCTTCATCAATCCGATCGCTCACCTTGCCCGATGCGTCTTGGGCATTATCCAAGATTCCGCTGATCTTCGGCGACCAGCCGTCCTCGCCGTTGAGGTTCTCGGTAAACGCCCGCACATTGGCCATGGTCGACTTCCCGTCGTCCACGCCCTCGACAAAGCTCGGCTCGAGCGTCTCGGTCATCCGCCGGAAGCCCTTGGTCACCTCGTTGGCGTTCGTCGAGATCTCCTTGACCTCGTCGATCGTCGCCTGGATCTTCTCGGCGTCCTCGGTCGAGAACCCGAGCTGCGTTAAGATCGACGGCGCAAACCGCCCGCGCAAGATCTCGCCCTCTTCGAGCACGCCGTTGGCGTTGGTCCCTGCGATCTGTGAGCCATCCCCGATCGGGCCAGTCCCCGCCGAAGGTATATTGATCGACGACACCCCACCGAGCATCGGCAGCGAGAGATCCGCGAACGCGTCTTCGAAGAGCACCAGGTCGGAGACCAGAGAGACCGATACATCGTGAGCGATCACGATGGTCGTCCCTGATTGCTCGTCGATCTGGGTGTGTGCAGTGATCGAGTTCACCTTGCCGACATCAAAGCCCCCGAAGGTGACGCTGGCCCCGGGCTTGAGCCCGGTGACCCCCACGCTTGTCGGGAAGCGGACAACATAGGTCTTCTTCTCCCCGAACTTATCCGTGATGTCCGTGAGCAGGAACGAGATCGCCACCGCCAAGAGCACGCTGAGCACCAAAAACAGCCCCGCGACCACATTGTTCCGATTGACGACCTGCATGCTCATGTGCTGATTTCCATTCTGCCCGCCCGATCGGCCCATCTGTTCGGCGTTAACGATTTCGGGTTAGCCCCGGGTGGGCTCGACGCTGGGTGTTCTGGTGACGCGGTCCTGGGTCATCCCGAAGAGATCCTCGCCGTAGGACGATTCGTCCCGCCGAGCCGCCAACGGCCCATCGGCGTCTCCACGCAAAAACTGTCGGACTAAACGCTGATTTTCGTCCATATTCTGTGACTCGCTCAGCTCCATATCCCGCAGATTCTCGAACCACGCCCGCTCGTGCATATAGAGCATCTTGCCGCGATCGAGCATCGCCATGCGATCTGCGATCGTAAACGCGCTGTCCATCTCATGCGTCACGACCACGCTCGTCACCCCGAGCTGGTGCGACAAAGCGATAATCAGCTGATCGATCTGCGCGCTCGTCACCGGATCGAGCCCGGCGCTGGGCTCGTCATAGAACAAAATCTTGGGATCCAGGGCCAGCGCCCGGGCGAGCCCGGCTCGTTTCTTCATCCCGCCAGAGATCTGGGCCGGGAACTTGTCGGCGTCGGTCCGCAGCCCAACGAGCTCGAGCTTGATTTTGACCTGAATATCGATGATCTCGTCGTCGAGATCCGTGTGCTCACGCAGCGGGAGCGCCACATTCTCGGCGATCGTCATCGAGTTATACAACGCCCCGGACTGGAACAAGATCCCGAACTTCTTGCGGACCTCGTTGAGCCCTTCCTCGTCGAGCTCGCAGATATTCTCGCCGAAGAGCGTCACCGAGCCCTCATTGGGCTTGTGCGTCCCGATCAGCGTACGCAGCAGCGTGCTCTTGCCCGAGCCCGAGCCGCCCATAATGACCACCGTCTCGCCGGGGTACACATCGAGGTTGACCCCCGAGAGCACGGTCTGATCGCCGAAGCGTTTGACAATGCCCTTGCAGCTGATCACCGGCTCTCGAACTTCTTCACCCATCGTGTCCCTTATGAAGCGCCCAATACGCCGTGTGCGTCATGCCCGAGGATCATCAGCCCAAAGAGCTCTTATGGTTCAGGGTCTGGGTCTAGGTTTGGGTCTAGGTCTGGCTCGACCTGCCCGGGCTCATCGCCGGGTTCTGGCATATCAGCCGTCGGCAACTCTCCGTCGGGCACATCCGCCCCCTGGCTGGAACCCGAGCCGCTCCCGATCGGCAAGGTGTATTCGTTGCCCTGGCTGTCAATAAGAATAATCGCGAGGATTCCAGGCATACCCCCGTTGGCCGTCTGCGTGTCCATGACATACACCACGAGCGCCCAGCCCGAATCAAAGTGCATCGGCATCGGCACATAGCCCTCCTGACCGCTGTATGGCTCAAACAGCTCAATGACCGCGGCATACCCCGCCCACCAATCGCCCAAACCGTCGGGCTTAGAGACCAGATCCCCGAGCGTTGAGCGGTACGACTCGCGGAAGGCGATCATCTCGGCATCGGTCGTATTTGTGAGCGGCCCCGTGAGCTCAAGTCTCGCCGCATCAAAGTTGTCGGCCTGCACCTCAAGGAGCACCGTCTCTACCGTACCACCAAGCTGATTCATGAAGGTCTTGGCCATGCCACCGCCGCCCAGGATCAACCCGATCCAGAGCGCCAGCGAGATGATCCCGATCAGGATCCCCGCGATCCCGATGCCCGTGCCGCCCACACGCCCCTTGCTCCGCGAGATCCCAAAGAGCCCGAAGACCCCGAGCAAAATCGCCGGGATCGATGTAATCCCGAGGGTGCAGCACCCACCGATACCGAAGATCAGGCTGAAGATCGCCATGATGCTGGTGCGGTCGGGCTCTTGGTAGAGCTTGACATCGGACTGTTCTTCGTACGGGGATTGCATCTGTGTCATGTCCCCAGCCTAGCTTGTTTTGTACCCGCAAACCAGCCGCAAGCCCTGATTCTTGATTGTTTTAGATCGGCATCGAGCGCGAGAGCTGCGCGAAGACTTGCCCGATCACCCCCACCGCGTGATCGATCTCCTCGATTGTAGTGGATCGACACAAGCTCAGACGGATCGAGCCGTGAGCCGTCTGTTCATCGACCCCCATTGCCAAAAGCACCGGCGACGGATCCAGCGAGCCCGATGCGCACGCCGAACCCGCCGACACACACACCCCGCGCTCGGACAACGACAACAGCAACGCCTCGGCTTCGAGCTTCGGGAATCCGATGCTGCTGGCACTCCAGAGACGCAAAGACGGATCGGTCGTCGTATTGACCACGCTGCCCGGGCACGCTGCAAGGATCCCCGCTTCGAGCCGATCGCGGATTCTGCGCACCTGGGCCAGATTCGTCGGCTCGCGGACCCAGGCCGACGACTGCTCCGCCGCGATCCCCGCGCCCAGAATCGCCGGGACCGATTCCGTCCCCCCGCGCCGTCCCAGCTCCTGCGAGCCCGGCGTCGTCGGCAACAAACGAACACCCCGACGCACCCACAGCACGCCCACACCCTTGGGCCCATGAAACTTGTGCGGCGACGCGTTGAGCAGATCAATCTTGGGCGCGTCCTCTGCCCCCAGATTCGTCGGCATCTTGCCCACCCACTGCGTCGCGTCGCAATGGAACACCACATTGTGGCGATCACAAATCTCACCCACCCGGTGCACGGGCTGGACAACCCCCGTCTCGTTGTTGACCCATTGCATGCTCACCAGTGCGACCTGCGTCCCGCGATCGCTGGCGTGCTCCTGGATAATCGCTTCGAGCGCCGTCACATCGATCACCCCGGTGCGCTCGATCGGCAGCATCACGACCCGCGCCTGCCCGGTGCGCTCGAGCTGCTTGCACAAGTTCAAAACCGCGCTGTGCTCGATCGGCGAAGTGATGATCACATTCTTGTCCGGGTTCACTCTTTTGAGCGCCCCGAGCGTCCCGCGGATCGCCAGATCAATCGCCTCGGTGCCCGAGCCCGTGAAGGTCAGCTCGCGTGACTTGACCCCGAGCAACCCGGCCACCTGCCCGCGGGCGATCTCGACCTGGTGCTTGGTGTCCTGCCCCTTGCGGTGCACGCTCGATGGGTTGTGCCAGTAGGTGCTCAGCGCGCTGACCATGCCCGCGATGACTTCGTCGCTAGGCTGGGTCGTCGCGTGATGATCGAGGTACACATGCATGGTCGATGCCACGAGCGGCCCAGCCGCTCGCTTAGCCCTGCCCTTCTTCGTGCTCGAAGATCTCGTTCTTGTCGGAGCCGGGAACCTCGGGGGCGGGCTTCTTTTCGTTCGCGTGATCGCGCCCGACGAGGATCCGACCCAGCACATCCTTGACATGCACACCCGAGGCATCGAACCCGTGCCCGGGGACATTCATCGCGGTGAGCACGCCGTAGCCCATGCCGACATTGACCAAGACCCACGCGATGACCCCCGCCGAAAATCGGCTCGTCACCTTGTGCGCTTCCTGAGCGCGTTCGATCTCGCGGGTGATAAACGCGTGCAGGCGCGTCATGTGATCGCTCACAGCCTTATGGATCAACGGGTCCTCGACCTCCGAGATCGACTGGAGCAGCACCCGATAGCCGTTGCGCCCGATCTGCGAGACCATCGGGTTCTCATCGATGATCTTGGCCAGCCGCGTGCCCGGGTCATCGACGCCTTCGAGGTCATGCTCCCACTGCTCGAGGGTCTGGCGTCCGGTGCGCTCAATGAGCGCGACAAACAGATCGCGTTTGGACTTGAAATGGCGATAGATAATCGGCTCGGTGATCCCCGCCACCTTGGCGATCTGGGCCGTCGTCGCGCCGGCGTACCCACGCACCGAGAAAAGCTCGGCCGCCACATCAAGGAGTTGCTCTCGGCGTTTGGCTGCTGGTAGTCGGCTCATCTTATTCCCGCTCGCTTTCGTGTGTGGGTTGCTTCCCAAGCCCGTGCTCATGCCCGCATGCTCGCCCGTCGGATGGTATGGGGACTGGATCGTAGCCGCCCTTTGAAAACGGATTACATCGCAGGATGCGTTTGCTCGTCATGATCGTGCCCTTGATCGGCCCATAGGCCTTATACGCCTCGAGCCCATACCGAGAACAGGTCGGCACGAATCGGCACTGCCCGCCCATGAACGGCGAGAGCGTCGCCCGGTACGCATAGATCACCATCAAAAACGGCCAGTTCCCCATCCGGGCCCACAGCGCCAATCGCTTTGATTCAGGTGCATGTCTGTCCTCGCTCATCGGCCCGCTCGCTTCTCGTGCGTCCGGTGAGCAGCCTCCACCGCTTCGACCAGCATCCGCGTGTACGCCTCCAACGAGACCACATCATGCTTTCGGCTCGTCACCACGATGTCATACGCACCGCCCGCGCTCGGCTTCGGCAGCTCGCCCCGCTGGATACGAAAAGCCTCGCGCATCATCCGCTTGAACCGCCCCCGCACCACGGCATTGCCCACGCGCTTGCCCACCGAGAGCCCCAATCGATGCTCGGGGTTGCCTGTAGGCATCAGGAACACCGTGAGCACGCCCCGCGATTTGCGCACCTTGGCCTCGAACACCGCGGCGAACTCATCGCTGCCGGAGATCCGATGGCGCTTGCGAAAAACCAGCAATCGGCTTGGTGAATCGGATTGAGGGCCATCTGGCTGCGGATCCATCACCAAGTCTAGGTGAGCCGCCCAACAAGGCATGCGCCTTCGTGCCTCTGAGCAGTGTCTATAAAGCCAATCCACTCCAAAAAATGACCGAGCCGGGGGGGACATCCCGGCTCGGTCGAGGGTCATCGCCGGTCATCCACCTCGGCGACAACTTGGATCGGGGCGTTCTCTCTCCCCTTCACACACCCGATCCAAATACACACCCAGCGGAGCCGTCGGCCGAAGCCACACACACACTGGCTCGGCTGAGTGATGTTCTTGATATTGCCTCTTCAATGATCTGTTGATCTGATTGAGTTTCTCTTCTGATCGTTTTCCGAATCGAATCCAGGTGATCGACAAGCAAACGCTTCGTCAGAACCTACCCACCCGGCGTCGGGATACGAACATAAAAACCCAGCCTATCGGCTGCAATATCTCGGTGAATCCAACGGCTCCGGGGACGCAGAACCGTCGGCTACGAGCTCATGCCTATCGGTATCCGTCACGGAACACACACGCGAAGAGGCCCATAGTACTCGAACTTGTGATCGACTTGTCAAACCAGACCGCTGATACTCTTGAGAATCGAGCACCACAAAAGCAACCTGTCGTTGGCCAGAAACAGCCTTTTTCTATACGCACCCACAGAGCACGCGGTTTCAGGTGGTGTTGCAATGATCCCTGACATTCTTGAATTCAGCCGAGAACCACTCACAAATAACCCATTTATCCACCGGAGTGCCCGGCCCGCTCCTGAGCCGCACCGTCCGCCCTCCCTTTGGTAAAGGTAAACACCGATCCGTTCGAGTCGATCACGATCTGGTCACCCGGGGAGAACTCCCCGGAGATCAGCCGCTCTGCCAGCGGGTTCTCGATCCGCTTCTGGATCGTCCGAGCAAGCGGGCGAGCACCATACGCCGGGTCGTACCCCTCAGCGATCAGCTGATCGAGGGCCCCTGGAGTCACTTCCAGCATGATCCCACGCGATCCCACCCGCTTGACCAGCGATTCAAGCATGATGCCCGCGATGCCGTTGAGCGTCTCCTTGCCCAGCTGATGGAAGACCACGGTCTCGTCGATCCGGTTGAGCAGCTCAGGGCGGAAGAACTGCTCGCGCATCCCCACATTGAGATTCGCGTTCATCTTACCCGTTTCTAAATCTGGCTTGAGGCCTTGCGCATCCAAGTCCGCACCAGGGCCTCTGCGGATCAGGTCGCGCACCGCGGCTTCGATTTCCCAATCCTCACTCCCGTGCTCGGCCATCTGCAGGATCTTGTGCGACCCGATATTGCTCGTCATCACCACGATCGTGTTCTTAAAGTCCACCGTCCGCCCCTGCCCGTCGGTCAAGCGGCCATCATCGAGCAGCTGCAACAACACATTGAACACATCCGGGTGCGCCTTCTCGATCTCGTCGAGCAGGATCACCGCATAAGGACGCCGGCGGACCGCCTCGGTCAGCGCTCCGCCCTCCTCGTACCCTACATATCCCGGAGGCGCCCCGATGAGTCGGCTCACCGCGTGCTTCTCCATGTACTCGCTCATGTCGATGCGCACCAACGCATCCTCGGTATCGAACAAGAACTCGGCGAGCGCCTTGCAGGTCTCGGTCTTACCCACACCCGTCGGCCCGAGGAACAAGAAGCTCCCGATCGGCTTGGTCGGATCGCCGAGCCCCGCCCGGCTGCGCCGGACCGCATCGGACACCGCTTCGAGCGCATTGGACTGCCCCACCACGCGCTCGCGCAGGTGAGTCTCCATCTCGATCAGCTTCTCGCGTTCGGTCTCGACCAGGCGCGACACCGGGATGCCTGTCCAGCGACCCACGATCCGAGCCACGGCTTCCGGATCGACCTCTTCCTTGATCAGCAGATCCCCCGAAGCCCCGCGCGCGTCGATATTCGTCTCAGCGCATTCGAGCTCCTTGCTCAGCTCCACCAGCTCCCCATACTGAATCCGCGCGGCCCGCTCAAGGTCACCAACCCGCTGGGCCTGCTCGAGCTCGACGCGCTTGTGCTCAAGCTCGCCCTTGATATCGCGCACACGATCCAGATCGTGCTTTTCTTCTTCCCATCGTACACTCAGCGCCCCGTTCTTCTCGCGCAGCTCCGCCAGCTCGGTCTCGACGCGTTCGATCTCCTTTATGTTGGTCTCGTTGCTCGCGTCAAGCTTGAGCGCTTCGCGCTCGATCTCGAGCTGCATGATCTTGCGCCGAAGCTCGTCGAGCTCCTGAGGCATCGAATCGATCTCCATCCGCAGCGAGCTTGCCGCCTCGTCGATCAGATCGATCGCCTTATCGGGCAAGAACCTTTCCGTGATGTACCGATCGCTCAATGAAGCCGCGGCCAGGATCGCGCTGTCCTGGATCCGCACGCCGTGGTGTGTCTCGTAGCGATCCTTGAGCCCACGCAGAATCGCCACGGTCTCCTCGACGCTTGGTGCGAGGACCATCACCTTCTGGAAGCGCCGCTCGAAGGCCGCGTCTTTTTCGATGTGCTTGCGGTACTCGTCGAGCGTCGTCGCGCCGATGCAGCGCAGCCCGCCTCGGGCCAATGCTGGCTTGAGCAGGTTGCCCGCGCTGACCGCGCCCTCAGCCGCCCCCGCGCCGATGATCGTGTGCAGCTCGTCGATGAACAAAATCACCTGTCCGTCCGCGCCCTCCACTTCGCGAAGCACCGCCTTGAGCCGTTCTTCAAACTCGCCCCGGTACTTGGCGCCCGCCAGCAACGAGCCGACATCGAGCGCCACGATCCGCTTGTCGTTCATCGAACTGGGGCAATCGCCGTTGACAATGCGCAGCGCGATCCCCTCGGCGATCGCCGTCTTGCCCACCCCCGGCTCGCCGATCAATACTGGGTTGTTCTTGGTCCGACGCGAGAGCACCTGCATACAACGCCGAATTTCTTCATCGCGCCCAATGACCGGGTCGAGCTTGCCCGCCCGAGCTTGATCGGTCAGGTCGATGCCGTACTTCTTGAGCGACTCGAACGACGCCTCGCCCTCCGGATCGGTGATGTTGGTCACGCCCGATGACTCGCGGATCTCTCTGATCGCCGCGCGCACGGCTTTGGTGTCGATGTTGTGCACCGCGAGCACTTCGTTGGTGTTGCTGGCGACCTGCGTGAGCGCCAAGAGCAGATGCTCGCTGGAGACAAACTGATCGCCCATCTCCGTCGCAGCGGTATCGGCCTTGGTCAGGATGTCCATGATCTCGCGCCCGCTCGAACCCGCCCCCGACGAGGTCTTGGGCAGACGCCCGATCTCGGATTTGACGATCTTGGTGAGCTGCGCGATGGGCACCCCGATCTTCTTGAGAATACCCACGGCCGGGCCATTCGCATCTTCAATCAACGCATCGAGCACATGCAGCGAACCGACCTCCGGGTTCGATTCCTTCATGGCCAACTGCTGCGCCTGGGCGAGTGCTTGCTGGGCGAGAGTGGTGAGTTTTTCCATCCGCATGTCGGGCCTCCTTTGGTGTACCTACACCCAAGAACATGCAATCGGCGCGCCATCACACCGTGCCACGCTCCCAAGGGCCCGAGCTGATTCTGTGTTTGTAAAGCGGGGTTTGTGCGCACTGTACTGCCAACCTGACAGCACCAATAGCCGATCTGGCAGCCGAGTTAGCGACGCTCTTGAATGCGGAGTGCGCATAGAAAAACGCGGCCTATCGCAGTCGGTTTCAGCGTCCGAATCCCTGATGATCAGGGGGGTGCCCAGGTCCGAATCCCGACCTTCCACTCGTTGGAGGCTTGGTCTTCGTCCGGCGATCCGAGGGCTCCCAGTCAGAGGCTCAAAGGGATCAGACATTTCTGACCGACCGCGATAGGCCGCGTTCAACACACCATACCACACGCACCCTCAAACAGATCCGTCAAATGTCGATCATCTCCCAATTTTCACACGCATGTGCACACCCTGTGGACAACTCCACCCCGCCGACCCCAGAGCATCCAGAATCCGATCAATTCAAATAGTTATCCGGAACAGCACGCAGGGCCACCCCGTATAGTCGTCCACGGCGCGAGCCCAGTAGAGATCGCTCCACCCCCACCGCTCGCAAGAGCAGCTGCTCAAGGGCACAGTTGAAGTCCAGAGCCCAGAGCCAGCGTCCAACAGGGCAGCCGGGCACTCGGAACCGGATTGCTCAAGAGAAGTCCGCCGATCGGCCGAGACAGCGTGAGAGTTTCTCGCTATGCTCATGCTCAGCCATCCATCACCAACCCAAGGGTTTGCTATGAAAATGACCAAGATCAACACACGCCGTACATTGACACTCGCCGCCCTGATCGCCATGCCCTTGGCACTCGTCGGCTGCTCAACATCGGCCAACGCCCCGCGCCACGCCGGAGACATCGATGCTGTCCGCGGCAACCCATCACCCGCGATGCACACGCTGGGCCAACGCAAGACCGACCGCTACAACATGTACGCACACACCAAGGACACCAACCTGCGTGCGATCTCCAAGGACATCGACCGCATGTTCTTCCTCGATCGCCCTTCGCGTCTCTACGACGGCATCAAGCCATAAGCGACTCGCTTCCGATCTCAACAACTCAAAAGACCCGAGCATGATGAACATGCTCGGGTCTTTTTTATGCTTGCCATAGAGACCGAGAGGCCTTTACTGATGTGCACTGTGTGCACACACAACTGTGTGTGTCAAATGCTCAATCAACCATATTTTTGTGGATTCACTTCGCAGTGTACTGCCCGCGAGAGATCTTCTTGAAGACCTTCTTCTCGCGGATCAGTGCCTGGTTCACGATGGTGCGGAAGTTGGCTGCTGTCGTCATGTAGCCGTTCTTCTGAACCTCTGCGGTGACTTCGGTGACGGACATCGTCTTGCCCTTGAGTGTGGCCGCCAGTGAATCCACGAGGTTCATCTCGTTGCGTGGTCGACGACGCACGCCGCCGCTGGCGCTCAGTGCGCCGACCGCTGCGAGCTCGGAGTCAACTTGACCCAGCTCCGCGAGCAAGCGATCCCGCTTGCGCTCAAGCCGACGGATCCCACGCTCGCGGCGTTGGAGTTCTGCCTGCAGCTCGGTGATCGAGAGCGTGTTGAGGGATGAAGATTTCTTTGTCGTAGACTTCTTACTTGTAGATTTCTTTGCCATGACCGATGCCATTCTTTCGTTCTGATGCGCCATTGGAGTTGCATGACCCGCTTACGAACCGGGGCCGATGAGCCTGATTATACAAAATCAGATACTGCATCATAGCTCACTCATATCATATTGCGAGGCCAAAGACTGCAATTTAATACACACTCATTGTGTCAATATTGGTTTACCGAACATTCACCAACCTTCAGCAGGTGCGTCTTTAAATCCCGCCGATGTCATCGATCTCTCCAAGCCCCAGCTTGCTCATCAATCCATCAAAATGATCGAGATCGTAGAACTGCAGGGTAATTGACCCCCTTTTACCCGTTTTATCGGTCTTGAGCTTCACGCGTGTGCTGAGCTGTTCTCCCAGCCGCTCTTCAAGGTCGCCGAGCACGAGCTGCATGCGTGAGGGCGCCACCTCAGGTTCCTGGGCAGATCCACCCCCCTCTAATGGGGGTGTTTGTTGCATATTATATAGCGTGTGCTCTGCAACAGCTTCCTCAAGCCTCCGTACCGACCAATGCTCATCATGCACTTGATGAGCCAACGCTAGGCGATGCTCAAGATCCTTACATGACAGCAACGCCTTGCCGTGCCCGGCGCTGAGCGTGTTGCTTGCGATCATCAACTGGATTTCTTCGTCCAACTCAAGCAGGCGGAGCATGTTGGCCACCGACGATCGGCTGATGCCCACCTTGGTCGACACCTGCTCCTGGGTCATGGAAAACCGATCGGTGAGCAGCACAAAGCCTTGGGCCCGCTCGATCGGGTTCAGGTCCGCCCGCTGGATGTTCTCGATCAGCGCGAGCTGTGCAGATTGAGCGTCATCGACATCAACCACGATCGCACGGATCTGTGGAATCCCGGCTTTCGTCGTCGCCCGCCATCGGCGTTCGCCCGCGATCAGTTCGTACATATCTTCGCCCGCAGATCGAACGACGATCGGCTGCATTAGCCCGTGCTCGGCAATAGATTGCGAAAGCTCTTCGAGCGCCACCTCGTCGAACACCCGCCGAGGCTGATGCGGGTTCGGGCCAATCTGGTCGGTTCTGAGTTCCAGGACCCGTTCGCCGCCCTCAGAAAGAGATTTACCCTCCGACAAGCGAGGTGCATTGGTCTCACCTGCTGTTTCAGAAACACCCAACACTTCGACAGAGCGTGGCTCGGTGTGGTCCACCAATGCGCTGAGCCCACGCCCAAGCTTGGATCGATTCTTCTTCTTTTTCATCGGCGTGCTCATCCGTAGGCTCCTTCTCAGTTAAATCGCTTTACACATCAACGATATCCTGCCATCATGGAGCCTGCAGGGGAATCAGGGCTCACAGCCCATTTTTTGTGCGTATCATCCACCAATGAGCACCGAAACACACACCGAGTTCATCGCCCGAGGGCTGCTTATCCACCAAGGACGCGTCCTGATGTGCAAAAACATCAAGCACGGCTACTGCTTCCTCCCCGGCGGGCACATCGAGTATGGCGAACGCGCCCACGAAGCCCTGAGCCGCGAGATCAAGGAAGAAACCGGGCTCGAGTCCTCCACAGGCCCCCTGCTGCTCACCAGCGAGCACCGGTTCCATGACGGCAAGCGAGAGCACCATGAGCTCAATGTCGTGTTCCACGTGGAACATATCGGCGAGTCGAAGAACGCACCCAGCAGCAGCGAGGGCTCAGGCCGCGCACCCGAGATCGTCCCGAGTATCGAGAACCACATCGAGTTCGTGTGGATCGATCTCGCCCAGCTCCCCGAGGCCGATGTCCGCCCGAACGAAATCAAGGCCTGGCTGATGAGTGGGGGCGCCACCAGCCCCGAGCACGGCCCTTGGATCTCAGGCTTCTCTGCGCCGACCGCCTCAAACTGAATATCCAAAGATCGACCATTGGGCTCAACCGCCCGACCATCCACGCCGATAACCCCAGCCTATGGCTGCCCCCCGCTCATCCTCGGCTCAGTGCTCTCCTCAGGCAACCACCAACACTGGGGCTCAAGTCAACGCGATCATGGAACAGGCCAACGCCCAGCTCCAGTCCATCCGCCATTTGGAACAAGGTGACTGCTCGATCGAAGCCGATGCACTGGATCGCGCCCACGCGGCGTCACTGTTCGCCCACGAGGTCAACAACCTGATGACCCAAATCCGCGGGCGGGCCCAGCTGGCGATGATCCACCCCGACAACCCCAAGCTTGTACAGGGTGCTCTCGAGACCGCCGACCGAGCTGGCTCACAGATCGCACAGCTGGCCGAGGCTTTTCTGGCCGACCAGGCCCCCGCTGCCAGTGGGGGGTCTCAAGCCGCTCTAGTGTCGCTCGGGACGATCCACGACCAAGTCCTCGGGTTCATCGACGATGCCGACCGTCAAGCCTTTGGCTTTGATCTGCATAGTCAGTCAGACAACCTCCCCGCCACCCGCTCGCCGGGCGCGGTGCACCAGATCTTGCTCAACCTGTATCTCAACGCCGTCCACGCGATCAAGGCCCACCGGTCGCCGACACTGTTCGTGACTGACGCCGCGAAGACAGGTTCAATCCAAGTACACATCGAAACACAGGCGGAATGTTCCACGGGGAACAATTTTGGATCTGGATCTGGATCTGTTTTTGGGTCTGGCTCCGAATCACAACCAAGCCCGATGATCCGTATCCGGGTCGAAGACACCGGCGTGGGCATGGACGAACACCAGCTCGCCCGCATCCTCCACCCGCAACGGCGGGGGAGCGATCCTGGACAAAGACTCCCCACAACCAAGCCCCACGGCCACGGGCTCGGGCTGCGCGTCTGCCACGAGCTGATCGCCCAGATCAACGGCCGGCTCAGCGCCCACTCGACACCGGGCGTGGGCACCACGATGATCGTCGATATCCCCTGCTCAGACGACGCGCAAAACAACAGCCGCGCAGCCGCCTGATCAGTATTAAACAGATCAAATCAAAAATCTGATTACGCGTCGGCGATCGACACAATATCGCCCGCGAGGAACTCGACATGCACATCGTCGCCCGGCTCCGGGTGCACCGCGGAGGTCGAGCCGAACGGGTTCATCTCCGCGATCTTGATCGGCGGGCAACCCTTCACCTCGACCAGATGCTGGGCTGTTTCACCGAGATAAGTCGTCTCTAAGAGCTTGCCCGGCAGCGTGTTGGATTCGCCCGGCTTGCGGAGACGGATGGCTTCGGGACGAACTGACAATACATTTTGTTCGTTTTTTGTTTGCGCTTCGCCCGATCGTGGAACCGGCCCATTGAAACGCCCCGCTTCAATCTCATAGCTCCCAAACTCGCCAGCATCACCCACATGCTTGGCTTTGACTAGGTTTGTTTCGCCCAAGAACTCGGCGACAAATCGTGTATCGGGGCCGCGGTAGAGTTCGCGGGGGGAGCCGATCTGCATGATCCGTCCATCCTTGAGCAGCGCGATCCGGTCGGCCATCGAGAGGGCCTCCTTCTGATCGTGCGTCACATAGACCGTCGTGATCCCCGAGCTCTTGCACACATTGCGGATCTGGAGCCTGAGATCGTTGCGGAGCTTGGCGTCAAGGTTCGACAAGGGCTCATCGAGCAAGAGCACATCGGGCTTGATGACCAACGCCCGCGCCAGGGCGACGCGCTGCTGCTGCCCGCCCGAGAGCTGGGTCGGCTTTCGGCTCGCGTAGTCTTCCATCTGCACCGCCGCCAGCGCTTCGAGCACACGCTGGTCCTTCTCGGGGTTGGGCACCTTGCGGACATTGAGCCCGAAGGCGACATTCTGGGCCACCGTCATGTGCGGCCACAGCGCATAGGACTGGAAGACCATCCCCGTGTTTCGCTTGTTTGGCGGCTCATGGGTCACTTCTTTGCCATCAAACGCCACAGTGCCCGAGGTCGGATCGATGAACCCGGCGATCATGCGGAGGAGTGTGGTTTTGCCGCAGCCCGAGGGCCCGAGCAAGAAGAAGAGCTCTCCGGGCTCGATGGTCATCGTGAGATGATCGCACGCCGTGGCGGCGTTGGAGCCGTTGCCGAAGATTTTCACTAAGTTGTCAATCGTGATCTGTGTACCCATAGCCAGACATCATAGCGATTTAATTGTGGTAGACTCATGGCCGCCAATGTCCAACGAGCACAACATGTCCAGCATGCCCAACAAGCACACCCCAACCAGCAAGCTGACCGGCAATCCATCCGGCCCATCGGCCCCCACCGACGCGCTCGATCGCCTGCGCGGGTTCCGCGTCTACCCCCAGCGGGCGCGCGGGCTCGGTGACGACATGCTGATGCAGATGAAGGCGATGAAAAAAATATCGCAATCTGAATCCTCAGCCAACGAAGCCTGGGAAACCGCGGCCCCCGATCAGCTGCGTGATTGCGCGACGCTCGGCGGGCTCAAAGCGGGCAGGCTCATCCTGCTTGTGCCCAGCGCGGCCCACCGCTTCCAGATCGATCGCTGGCTGGCCAGTGGGGGGCTGGGCACAATCCAATCCCTCGCCCGGGTGCCCATCTCTGGCGTGCAGGTGAAGATCGACGCCGGCGCTTCGGCTCCCGGTTCGTGAGTGATCCAGCCGCTGACCGAGTGGGCAACGGTGTCCAGCGGTGCTCGACGGATGAGGAAGACTCCCCTGTTTGAGTAAAATCCTTTCAGATTCATCGGAAAACCCTTTGACAAGCCGATTGTTTTCGGCGATGCTGGTGCATCGTCGGCGTCGTGGTAGAAGTCGATGATGACAAGTGATCACACACACCTGATCACCAGACCCACTCTGATCGGCTCCGCTGCTTGCAGCGCGTGCTTGAATCGAGTTTTCAAGCGGTCTGGGGCGTTCCTGCTCTGCACACTGGGGACTGCGTTCGATCGGTGAAGTGAATGTGTACTGTTGCCGCTTGCTCCTCCTGGGTATGGCAACAGTGCACAACAGGCGGTGTCTTCTCGTGGGGATACCGCCTTTTTTATGCGCACACCTTGGTGTATTTCCGGTAGTTTTAGTGCTGTGCCTGCTGGTGGACCTGCCAGTAGTGCTCGAAGGAAGCCGCGAAGGTGTAGTGCTGCATCGCTTCGATCCCGGCTCGCCCGATCTGTTCGCGTCGAGCATCGTCGAGCACCAGCTCAACGATCGTGTTGATCCATCGCTCGGTGGGTTCTTCGGAGTCATCGGCCGGGAGCACAAACCCGGTCTGCTGATCGACCACGATCTCCTTGGGCCCGCCCTGATCCGTGACGATCACCGGCAAGCCAGAGGCCTGCGATTCCATGACCACCTGCCCGAGCGTGTCGGTCATCGAGGGGAACACGAAGAAATCGCACGACGCGTAGAGCGTAGCGAGCTCGACGCCGTTGCGGAAGCCGAGGAAGTGGGCGCTCAGCCCGTCGAGTGCTTGGGTCATCTTGTCGCGGTAGGGGCCGTCGCCGATGATGACCAAGTCAATCTTCTTGCCCGCTTGCTGCACGCGCTTAACGACCTCTGGCCAGATCGACACCAAGAACGGCAGGTTTTTCTCGGTGCTCACACGCCCACAGAAGACCGCCTTGATTGAGTCGCGCTCGATCCCGTGCGCATCCCAGACCGATGGATCACGCAGCGTCGCATCGAACTTGGTGTTGTCGTAGCCCGCGGTCAGGCGGACGAGCTTTGATCGCTCGATGCCGATGGACTCGAGCCGATCGGCGTAGTCGGCGCTGCGCGAGAACACGAAGCGGAACTGCTTATAAAAGGAACCCATCACCCATCGGCACAACCACGACGCACCGCGGTTATCAAAGAGCTCGTCGATGTACGCGGGGAAGTCCGTGTGGTACACGCCCACGATCGGAACGCGCATCAGCTTGGCGGCGACTAAACCAGCCGTGCCCACCGGGCCCGGGGTCGAGATATGGATCACATCGGGTCGGAACTCGTCGGCGGCCCGGAGCATCTTGATCAGCGGGGGGATCGTGAAGTCCAGCGTGTCGTAGCCGGGCATCTTCATCGCGAAGATCGGATCGAAGTTCACGAGGTTGTCCACCGTCGGCAGCTCGATGCGCGTCGAAGTAAACACCTTGAGGTCGCGGCTGGTGTCGTGCGCGGACTGGGCGATGTTCTGGATGAATCGGCACACGCCGTTGATGTCGGCGATGGTGTCGGTGAACTTCAAGACGCGCAACGGTTTGTCCGGTGTGGATGGTGGGGGCATGGCGATGATGATACACCATCGGATCGTTCGCCCTGTCTGTCAGTGCGCACAAGAAAACCCCGCGCCGGGGGTATTGGCGCGGGGCTTGTGCAGGGGATACTCCGCGTCGGGGCGGCAAGCTCGGAAAGCCGCGACCGACACCAATGGGAATATCCTCACCCGCTGGGACTGCCTCAATTATCCAATATCCCTTCAAAGAAAACACACGCGTTGAGCAAAGTGCCCGACGCGTGTGATGGTTTGTGACGGTTAGCTGATCAGGATAAGATTCACGGGATCTTCATGCGGCCAATGCCTGTACTCACACGAATACATCGGCCAGCAGTCCCAAGACCGACTCGGCGTTCTGACGCTCGGCCAGGATCGTGTAGACCGATGCTTGTGTGAGGATCTGCGAACGCACCAGGTTCGAGCCTTCGGCCGCGTAATCCGTATCGCGGACCTGCGAGTTGGCGCGGGCGATGTTGATCTGTTCTTCTTGCAGCACCCGGCGCTCGGAGTCGGCGGCTCGCGCCTCGATCCCGGCTTGGGCCTGAGCCATGACCACAACATCGCGTGCGCCGTCGACCAAGCGCTGGGCGGCTTCTGGATCGGTTTCCATTACACGGGCCAGATCAGACAGCGAGACAGTCTCGGTGATCGGATCGCCGGTGACTTCGTCGGTGCCCACGACCATGTCGGTGGTGACGCTGCTGAGGATGTTCATCCCGGCGTCGGCGCTCGATCGCCCGATGCCGGTGAGCACGCCTTCGACTTGTGTCTGGATCGCGCCCAGCTCTGCACCGCTCATGGCACCCGTGTTGGCGCCCTGGACGACCAAGCTATCGAGCTCACCGACATTGCTCAGGGTGGCGCCCAAGCGCCCGTCCTGAATGTTCAGTGATGACGATCGGCGGTCGATCGAGGTGATCTCGGCCTGGATCGACGAGAGCTTGCCGAGCATGTGCTCGGAGGCGACTAAACCAGACGGGCTGTCGCTGGCGCGGTTGATCGCGTTGCCCGTGGCCAGACGCTCGAACGACTGGCCCATCGACCGGGTGTTGGCGTTGAACTGATTGAGCGATCGCGTGGACGAGCCCATGGACAGGATGGAGTTGATGCTGGACATAGAAGAAGGATCCAATGCGAAGAAATCGAATGCCAGCGATTGTGAGCGGGTGCGCTGGCGAATGTGCAGTGCGGGCGACCGATAACGCGGGGTTTAGATCCCGATTTGAGCCGGGGCGGCGAGTGCGGACTTGGCGGAGTTCGTCGCGCCGCCGATCAGGTTGAGCACCTGCTCGGCGTTCTGTCGGCTCACGCCCATGGTCATGATCGTGGCCTGCTCAAGGATCTGGGCCCGGACGAGCTTGGCGGTTTCTTCCGCGTAGTCGGTATCTTCGAGCCCCGAAAGGGAGTCGGTGAGGTTGATGAGCTCGGTGGTGTTGACCGATTGCTTGCTGTCGATGGTCTTGAGCTGGTTGCCGATCGCGGCCCGTGAACGCGCGATGCCGTCGACGCTGTCCTTGGCGATCTCTTGGGCGGCTTCCGGATCTTCGAAGGCCAGCGTAGCCAGCTCGTCGAGTTTGTCAGCGATCGAGCCCGAGGTGTACTCCTGGAGGATCAGCTGACCCTTGTACTCGGTCGTGTTGGCGATGTGGTCGATGCCCTTGAGCACCGATTCGATCTCGAGCTTGAGCGATTTTTGTTCTTCGTCGGAGGCGCCCGCGTTGTTGGCGGCTTGAACCACCAGACCGTTGAGTTCCGCGAGCATGTCGCTGACGACCGAGAGCCCGCCCTCTTTCGCACCAAGGTACGACTCTTGCTGCTTGAGCGATTTGAGCTCGGACTCGAGCGAGTAGATGCGGGCCTTGTGTTCTTGAATCGGGGCGATCGCGGACGGATCGTCCGAAGCACGATTGACCTTCTTGCCGGTCATCAGTCGCTCGGCGGACTGGGCGACCTGTTCCTGGTTGATCCCCAGGGTGCGGAGTCCGAAGTTAAGGTTGGCGAGGTAGCCGATGCGCATTGTTGAGATAATCGGACGAAATGTCTTCCAACTGATGCGGAAGGTGAATTCTCAGCGCTATTGAGCGGATCCGTCGAATAGCGGGTCTTCCCGGGGGTTATCATGGTTGATGACCCGCGATCAGCACGAGTTCGACCAAGACTGGGATCTTTCTGAGGGGCTCGACCCCGACGGGCCCTCGGCCAGCGATCTGGACCGGTTTGGCTCGGAAGTCAGCCCCTGCCCCAACTGTGGGGCTTCGATCTACGATCAGACCGAGATGTGCCACAAATGTGGGTGGTTTGTTGGCGATGTACCCAAAACCGTGTCTTTGTGGACCGTGGGGCTTGTTGTGGGGCTCGTGGTGCTGTTGCTCTGGTTCTTGTTCTGAACTGACTAGTGCACGCTCAAGCTGACACTTGGTTTGTTTTTGTTTGGGCTTCGCCTGTATGTTCTGCGGAACTGAACGCTTCGCGGGCATCCGATGAGGGATTGAGCCCGTATAGTGGTGGGGATGACGCGCAGCTGCAACAGTTGCGTGGGTGGTGTCGACGCACGCACCGAACCATGAACACGCTGCACAGACCCAGCACCAGCCAGAGGCGGAGATTTCTATGCCAACCCCAGTTCCCAGCACACCGCGCACGATGACCCGATTGAATACACGATTCCGGCGGGCGTTTACGCTTGTTGAGCTGATGGTGGTGATCGCGATCATCGCGGTGCTCATGGCCCTGCTGCTGCCCGCGCTCAACGGTGCGCGCAACGCCGGCAAGAAGGCCAGCACCACCTCGATGATCAACAACTTCACCAACGCCGCCTCATCGTTCGCCAACGATAATGGCTCGCAGATGCCCGGGTATTTCTCGGCCGCCCAGATGGGAGCCGAGGACAACCTCGACGCCGGGATGTCGGCGATGGAGAACATCATGCTCGATCTGGGCGGGACCGATGTGATCCAGGGTCGCGTGGGCGATCCCAACACCATCGCGGTCAACCACCGAGCCGGGATCATCGCGATCGCCCCGTTTGATAACACGGATGACAACGCCGTGATCGTCAACACCCGACTCATCGGCGGCTCGGGCGCCTACTTCACCCCCGACAAGAAGTTCCTCAAGATCATGGAGCACGATCGCGGGCAGCAGTTCCCACAGGTGGGCAACCCTGATTCGGGCGATCTGCGCGGGCAGCCTTTGATGCCTGATCTGGTGGACGCGTTCGGCAACCCGCTCTTGGCGTGGGTCCAAGACGAGACCGCCCGGGGCTCGATCGATCCGGATGTCGCCGGCGGCAGCGACGACGATGTCTACGCGCAGTTCGCCCAGACCACCTCCGATGGCGCTGGTGGCCCGGCGTGGTTCTACCTGGCGTCCAACCAGACTTTCTTTAGCACGGAATCGACCAATGTGGGCGATTCGGGCGTGAACCAATACAACGACAGCTCGCTGAGCGTGGGCATGCAGGGCAACGCGCTCGACGCCGAAATGCGCATCCGCACGCTGGCGACCGTGCTCGCCAGCCCGTCCTACTTCCTGCTCCACGAGGGCGAACAAATGGAAGACCCCGGGTTGAACTTTGACGAGATCTTCCCGGCGCGTCCACGCGGTCGCTTGATCGTGCAGTCCGGCGGTATCGACGGGACCTACTTCGGCGCCAACGATGCGGGCTGGAAGGCCAACGCGGTCGCGGGCGGCACGAACCTCGACTTTGGGAACAACTACAAGCTGCAGACGAACGCTCGGCGGGTCGACGAAGACGGCAAGTCCGTCACCGGCGACATCGCCAGCGAGTTCGACGACCTGCTGGGCACCGTGAACTAAAGCCGCGCATAGACGCGTTTGTCGATCAACACCGAGCAGCCCCCGCTTTGACGCGTGGGCTGTTTTTCTAGATTCAGCGTGCACCACGATCGCCCAGCGTGTACAACAGAGCCTTGGGACGATCGGGGATCCATCACGCCAGATACAGGAGCCTTGGTGCGCTCGGGGGCTTTGCCGTCGGCGTGCAGCTCGCTTCCTCTGTGCCCAATGTTGAGTCGATGGTCTGGATGAGCATCGCCTGCGGCTTGGTGGCAGTGTTGATCCTGCTGCCCGCCAAGCTCCCTCCCATGCTCTCCAGCGCCACGGCGATGCTGGCGATCGTGTGCCTGAGCGCGGGCTTTACCCAGCTGCGCACGCTCGAAACACCCGCCGATCGGCTCGATGCATTGGTCTTTGTATCGCGCTCTGCTTCGCCTGAAGAGTCAATCCCCATCGAGGTCCGCGCGGTGCTCCTCGATGAGTTCCGCACCACGCGCACCGAGCCCGAGCCCGGGGACCCGCCGACCTGGTCGCATGCAAAGACCGAAGCACACGCCCGGATCGAGCGGGTGTACATGAGCGATCCGCAGGGTCGCGGGTCATGGATCCGCGCCAGCGGGATCGTGCGCGTGCTGATTGCTGATCCGGGCATACGCAGCGAGCAGACCATGCGCGCCGGCGATCGGGTGGATATCCTCGGGCTGTTCTCCCCGGTGGGTAGCGCGCGGAACCTTGGCGATCTGGATTGGTCCAGGCTCAGCGCCCAGTCCGCCCGGGTCGGCAGCCTGATCGTGCGTGACGAGTCGATGATGACTCCAGCGATTGATCAACCGGCGGGGTTCTTCGATCGGCTCAACCGCGCGCGCATGAGCGCGCAGGCTTCGATCCGCGCCCGGGCCATGTGCGCGATCGGGCTTGACGGTGCGGGGCTGCAAGCTTTGAACATCGATGCGCCCCCACAGAACACACAAGAACGCGCGATGCTCGGCGCGTTGCTGCTGGGCCAACGCGACCCGAGCTTCGGGCAGGTGTACGAGAGTTTTCAGCGTGTGGGCGTGGCGCATGTGCTGGCAATCTCTGGGTTTCATCTGGCGCTCGTCATCCTGATGGGTGTGCTCGGGCTGCGGGTGCTCGGCGAGTATCCAAAGACCCAGGCACTGATCGTGATGCTGATCTTGCTGGCGGGGATGGTGGTGCTGCCGATGCGCCCGCCGATTGTGCGGGCGGGGTTGATCGTGATGATCCTGATGATCGCCGGGAGCATGGGTCGACGCTACGACCGGTTGACGGTGCTCGGCTGGATCGGGCTCGGACTCTTGATCTGGCGCCCGATGGATGTGTACTCGCTGGGGTATCAGCTGAGCATGGGGATGACCGGGCTGCTGATTCTGATGTCCGACACCCAGCAGAGGAGTAAGCAGCAGGGCGTGCTCGATCGGCAAACATTTACCCAGCATCAGCAGCCCAAGCGAGCGGGCGTGCTGGGCGCCCTCGTCAATGCGACCCGTGTCAATGTGGCCTGCTGGTTGGTGGCGCTGCCGACCATCTTGTTCCACACCGGGATCGTGAGCCTGCTGGCCCCGCTGGTGTCGTTGGCGTTGATCCCGATGGTCATCGTGCTGATGGCGATTGGGTACATACAGATCGCGATCGGGATGATTGCCCCCGGGCTCGGCGAGCGCACGATGGGGGTTGTTGATTGGGCGGCCCACAGCGTGCAATCGTTTGTGGTCTGGGTGGATCAGCTGCCGAGTTCTTCGGTGTGGTATGACCAGCTGGGCGCGGTCTGGACGCTGGTGGCGACGGGTGTGCTGGGCGCGATCGTGCTCAGGCCATCGCGGCTCAAACACAAGACCACGATCGGCGCGGTGATCGCCCTTGTGCTCTGGGTGATTATTGGCCCGATTGCGTTGCGTGAACGCTCAAAGCTTCGGCTCGACATGCTCGATGTCGGCGATGGATCGTGCGTGCTGATCCAGTCTGCTGGTGAGGGACTAATCTGGGATTGCGGCTCGCTTGATTTTCGTGTGGGCGAATCGGCCGCCCGTGCTGCTCGGGCGAGCGGACTGCGCCGAGTTCGCGACGCGATTGTCACGCACGACAACCTTGATCATTTCAACGGCTTGCTTGCGTTGAGCGAAAAGCTTGGGCTCGAGCGCGTGTGGGTCTCGCCGCGGATGATCGACGAGCCCTCCAAGACATGGACCGCCTACCAAGCCCGGCTCGTGGAGCTGGGGATCGAGATCCGTACTCTATCGATCGACCAAACCATCCGCGTGGGCGATGTCGAGCTTGTGTGCCTCTGGCCTGACCCGCAGAGGATCGATGGGCTCGGCGATAATGACACTTCGATCGTCGTCCAGATCCTGGTGCCCAACAGTGCTGGTTCTGGGGTTGGCACCGAGCCCACGAGCGTGCTGCTCACCGGCGATATCGAGCGCCCCGCGATGAACGCGATTCTGGATCGCACGCCGGGGCTGAGCACCCACATCATCGAGCTGCCGCATCACGGCAGCGCCAAGCCGGGCGCGATGGGCTTTGTGGATCGGCTCGATCCACAGATCGTGCTCCAGTCCACCGGGCCTACGCGCCTTGATGATCCACGGTGGGCATCGACGCGCGCAGGGCGGGTCTGGTATGCGACCGCAAGCAAGGGCGGCGTCTGGGTGCGGATCATGCGCGACGGGACCGTCGCGCATGGGTGGGCAAGAGAATAAGTCAGCCGATCGGGGGTGCGGGGAACTCGGGGGCTTGGCCATCGAGCACCCGGATCACATCACGCACGACCCAGCTCATCTGTTCTTTGGCCGACTGCGTCCCCGCGGCGATGTGCGGCGTGCGGATCACATTGGCGAGCCCATTGAGCGGCGAATCAGAAGTGATGGGTTCCGGATCATGCACATCGATGATGAGCGTAGATTTCGGGTTGTTCTTTGCGAAGCTGGCCGCGGCTTGTGGGTCGATGACGAAGCCGCGCGATGAGTTGATCACGATCGCGTCGGGCTTGAGCTGGGCAAAGAACGCCCCAGCGAACGCGCGCTGATTGCTCGCCCGCCCATCGACATGGATCGAGATCACATCGCAGGTCTTGGCCAGCTCGTCGAGCTCGACGCGCTGGGCAAGCTGCGGATCGCACTCGATACCTCGGTTGAGGTCATGGAACACCACATCCATCCCCAACGCCCGGGCGACGGGCGCGAGCGTGGAGCCAATCTGGCCGAACCCGATGATGCCCAGGCGGGCACCGACCACCGATCGCGGCGTGATGGCGTGTTGACGCAGCGCGTGCCAACCCTCGCTGTCGGTCGATTGCTCATCAACGCGAACGATCGGGCGCAGCGCGACCAGCATCATCTGCGTGACATACTCAACGACGGCTTGTGTGTTCGCCCGGGGGGTGTGGACCACGGGGATGTTTCGCGATCGGCACGCATCGAGATCGATGTTGTCGAGCCCCACGCCGGCCCGTGCGATCACCTTGAGCCCGGGGGCATGATCGAGGAGATGGGCATCGACAATGGTGTAGGTCCGCACGACGAGGGCGTCGGGCGGATCGGATTCGAGCAGGGCGAGCAGGGCCGAGCGATCGTCGGGCGGGGCGATGAGCACCCGTCCATGGGCCTCGAGCCACGCGAGCGGGGCGGGGGCGATGGGCTCAGCGATGATGATCGTGGGGGGGGGCATTGCAAGAGTATAGAACGAACCCCGCAGAGTATAACCGCCAATGGACCGTGCAACTTGCAATGGAGATCTATGGGTGATGGCAGAAAAATGTCGGGAAAGAAGAGTAAATTCAAGGTTATCACACCTTGGGGCCGATGGGGGGTTTGTTCGCCGGGGACTATTTGTTTTTTCGAACGGCGTGTACACACCGAAAGAGTGTTTCACAGCACGATACACATAAGCACGGAGTCTTAGCAATGAACAAATCAGATCTCATCGAAGCGGTCGCTTCAGAACTCGAAAGCTCCAAGAGCGAAGCCGGCAAAATGATCGAGGCGGTCATCAGTGCGATCTCGGACGGGCTCAAAACCGAGGAGAAGGTCGCGATCAGCGGCTTTGGGACCTTCACCAAGAAGCATCGAGCCGCCAGGGTCGGCATGAACCCGGCGACCAAGCAGCCCATCCAAATCAAAGAGAGCACCACCTGCTCATTCAAGCCATCGCAGCACCTCAAGGATGAGCTGCACCATCAAACACGCGAGCTGGTGTCTTAACCAGTTGATTCGTTCAACAAAGATGACCATATCAACGCGCGACACATGCTTGTGTTTGCAACGCTTTAAAGACAGGGAAAACTCCCTGTCTTTTGCAATTCCACTGTGTTTTCAGCACATTTGAGTTGATCTCGACAAATTCGTATTGACACACACCCGCGCATCTGCAAGTCTATCCGTGCGCAATATCGCGCATAGAAATGGATTTTGATTATGAAAACACGAAACGTATTTCTCACCATCGCACTGTTTGTGTTGGGCTCTCTGGGACTGTCCCAGAAAGCCCACGCCCAGCAAGCCGTCACCGAGGTGACCCATGTCCACGCCTTCGCGGGGTGGTACCTCGTTGAGATCAAAGACACCAATAATGACATCATGGGCTTCTGGGGCATCCCCAGGGTCGAGATCGCGGTGGGCAACATCCGTCGGCTCTGGTTCGAGCTGCTTCCCAATGATGAGTGGGATGTCTGGGCCTTTGAACCCGTGGCGATCCACGAAAAAATGACCGAACTGGCCATTGACGGAGCCAACCAATCCTCGCTCGATCTGCTGATCCAGCAGGAGGGCGATGCGTCCGATAACCAGCTGAACCTGAATATCGACGGCGGGATCAGCGGCAAGGTCCTCAAAGGCTTTATCGAGGGCGATCCCCTCGCTGAATCCGCGGGCGCGGTTGCGGATCCACAGCCCATGATCGATCTGCTCGCCGTGGTCGGCTACGCCGTTGCACCGGGTATCTCGGACCTGCTCGTCGCGGGCACCGCGGGGCTCAATATGACGATGAGCGCAACCGTTGCAGATGCCCTCTCGTGCATGACGGTTGATTATGGCACTATGTGTGCTGATTGCGTCTGCACCCGGGCCGGGGGCAGCATCGAATCCACCCCGTGGGAGATCACTGAAAAATGGGTTGATCTCAATACCCGCCTGCGGTGTACCTACGAGCGCACCGAGACCCATTCGTATTGGAAGACCGGGATCGATCCAGACACCTGCGTGAGTTGTCGAGAGGGCAGCGCCGAGTTCCCGATCGAGCGAACGATCGAGCGTCGCATCGTCAATCACTGGTACGAGCTTACGGAATGCCCCGACAATCCCGTCGTCGTTCCTTAACGAGCCGATTGCTCTAGGCACGAACCACAGCATTCAAAGCCGCCCGATCGATCTGCGATCGGGCGGCTTTTTAGATGCTCCATCTTCTGAAGATTCAATCTTGGTGCGCGGCTTGATCGAACGCGGAGATCGCCAGGTCGATCGCGGCCCCGAGGGCGGCGGCTTTATTGACGGTCTCTTTGAACTCGAGTTCGGGCACCGAGTCGGCCACGATCCCGCCCGCGGCCTGTATGTGGTACGCCCAGTGGCCATCTGAGTCGTGTTCATCGAACCGATCGAGGGGGACGACGATGGTGCGCAGGGTCAGGGCGATGTCCATCTCTTGATCGAGCGAGACCCAACCGAGCCCGCCGCCGTAGGGCCCTCGGCGGACCTTTTCGAGCTCGTCGATGATCTGCATGGCGCGGATCTTGGGTGCCCCCGAGATCGTGCCCACGGGCAGCGCGGCCCGGAGCGCATCCCAGCAGTCGAGCCCGCTTCGGATCGTGCCGGTGACCGTGGACGAGATGTGCATCACATGCGAGTAGCGTTCGATGCTCATGAGCTTGGAGAGCTCGATCGTTCCGGGCTCGGCCACCATCCCGACATCGTTGCGCCCCAGGTCAACAAGCATCGAGTGCTCGGAGATCTCTTTGGGATCCGCGAGCAGGTCGGCTTCCATTGCCTGGTCGTCTTCGGGGGTCTTGCCGCGTCGGCGGGTGCCGGCGAGGGGGCGGTTGGTGACTGTAAACTTGCCAGCCATCGATTCTTCTTTGCGCACCCGGCACAGGATCTCGGGGCTTGATGCGACGAGGATGCACCCCGCGGTCTGCATGTACACCATGTAGGGCGAAGGGTTCACCGCCCGCAGCGCCCGGTACACATCGAACGGGTCGGCGTTGGCCCTTCGCTCGAAGCGGTGCCCGAGGACGACCTGGAAGATGTCGCCCTCGTTGATGTACTCTTTGGCCCGCTCGATCATGGCTGCGTGCTGCTCGCGGGTGGTGTTGCAGGGCATCGGGGTGTTGGTCGACGGGCGCGTGCTGGCGACGCGCCCCAGCGGCAATGGTTTGGAGTGTTCCTGCACTTGCTCGGCGAGTTGATCGAGGGCGGACATCGCTTCGGTGTATTGTGCCGCCGGGTCGTCGGCGGGCTCGACAAAGACCAGCTTGACGAGGTGGATGACCTTGTCGACATGGTCGAAGATCACCAGCTCGTCGTAAAACCCAAACGCCAGCTCGGGCAGGTGGCGATCGTCTTGGGGCGCGTCATCGAAGGAGAGCTTGGTGGGCTCGGCGTAGCGGACAGAGTCGTAGCCGGCGTAGCCGAACCAGCCGCCGAGCACACAGCTCGGGAGCACGCCCCGATCGGCGGTCTCTTGGGGGATGACCTGCTTCCAATCGGCACTGATGGTGCGGAGCTTGTCGAGTGGGTCGGACTCGGTCGTGGTGTTCGATGTTGACTCCCCGTCGCGATGGTCGGTGACGGTGGTCTCGTTGGCGTGGGCGACGACTTCCATCATCGGGTGGGCCGCGAGCAGGGAGTATCGCCCTTGCTGATCGCCACCTTCGACGGATTCGAGCAGGAACGACGGGGCCGTGCGTTGATCGCGCGAGACGAGTCGGCGATAGGCGAGCACGGGGGTGAGCTGATCGGCGAGGACCCGGATCGAGACGGGGATCACGAGCGTATTGGCTGCTGGTGATTCACTCCTGGCCTTGCACACGGCGTTGACAAAATCGGTTTTGGCGATACTGGGCATAGGTAGGCAGTGTATGCGTTGGAGATTGGTTGAACATCGCGGGGATCCCGGCCGTAGGATTGAGGATGATGAGCAACAAGATCAGCAGCAGAGTATGCGTATGGATGATGGTGTGTCTCGCGGGGCTGTCCGCATCGGTGGGCATAGCCCAGTCCGAGTCGACCGATCTTCATATCCCGGTGCCCTCCGAGGAGCCCAAGCCCACGCAGGTCTCGGGCACGCTCGTCGATGCCTTCGCCCAGGTGCAGAAGCAGGAGCCGATGCGCCGCGCCGGGCTCAAGGCGGCGATGCTGCGTCAGATCCAGACCGTGGTGCCCGTGGTCATCATCGTTGAGGATGCGCAGAGCTATTTGTTTGCGATCTCGAACTGGGAAGGCATGGTCCGCTTCCCGGTGCTGTGGGACGACGGCTCGTCGATCGCCCACGAGCACATCGCCCGGTTTGTGCGTTCCTTCCAGCCTGAGCATGTGCTCCGGCTCAAGGACACCAGCGGCCCTCAGTGGACCGGGTCGCGCGAGCAGAAGCAGCAGCTCGTCGAGGACGCGCTGGGCAAGGCGCTCAACGAACAGCAGAGCGATTGGAAAGCCACCCTCAAGGGGCTCAATGACTCGGGCGTGATCAGCCCGGGGATGGTGGTCACCGATGTGATCGACACCACCTGGCCCGCGGCCCTGGCGTTGTCGGCCGGTCGGCTTCAGCCGATCTCGTTTGTGAAGAAGACCTCGCACAGCTACCAGCCCCTGAGCAGCGCCGATGCCGACACACTCGAACGCGCCATCGAGCGGACCGCCCAAGCCACCGGGCACCGCTGGGACACCATCGGCGATGACATCGACGCGATCACGCTGGCGGTTAACACGGGCACGATGATCTCAACCGGACGCAACGGCGTGCAGGACAAGCTGGCAACGAGCGATCGGATCGGTCGGCGAGAATCCAACGGCTCGGGCGAACGCTGGGCCTACTGCGGGCAGATCATCGGCAACGAGGCGCAGGTGACCTACCAGGCGATGTGCGCCCTGTTCCTCAAGATCGATCAGGGTTTCGTGTGGGACGGGTACGACAGCTCGGCCCCTTGGAATACATACGACGGGACGGCGGCCGCCGAATCGCTGCGGAGCGGTGGGCTGGCGGTCGAGCTCAACGACGAGCCCAACAACACGATGCACAGCTGGAAGCTGCGGACGGTGCGGCCGGTGGGCAATATCCCGGCTGACGAAACAGCCGATGAGAAAACAGATGAGGAAAGCAGTAAAGCAGTCGATGCCAAGACGAACTCATCGAGCGCGGGCATCTTCTTGATGAACTCCAAGGGCGCATCGAATATGTTCGATCTGCCCGGTGTGGTGGACGGCACCGGGCGACCGGGGCACATGCCGATGCTCGATGTGCCCTTCGCGCTCCACATCGTGCACTCGTTCTCCCTGCAGTACCCGCGTAACCGCGACACCGTCGGCGGGCGATTGCTCGAACGCGGCGTGTTCGTCTATGCCGGGTCGGTCGATGAGCCCTACCTGAGCGCCTTTGTTCCAACACCCAACATCGCCCGCAGGCTGATGGGCTCGCTGGCGTTTGCCACAGCCGTCCGCTTTGACGATGGCAAGGTCTGGAAGGTCGCGGTGCTCGGGGATCCACTGGTCACCGTGGGCAGCCCCGGCACACGGATCGATGGCTCGATGAATGTCCCCGGCGCGATCGATCTTGATCAGCGATCAAAGACTCGGCTCAAGGAAGGCGACTACCTGGGAGCGATCGAGGACTTGTCTCTGCTCGGGCACGACGAACTGGTGGTGCGAATCGCCAAGGCGCTGCTCAAGGACAAACCTGAGTCGTTTGACAGCAAGGTCGCCAAGGCGGCGATCCCTTCGCTCTATCGCCAGGCGGAGTATGTGAGCATGATCGACGCGTTCGATCGGCTCGGGGCTGATGGCCAAGATGATGAGCTGATGAAGGATATGTTGTGGCTCAGCTCGCCGTATTTGCTTGCTCGCGCGGGCACGGACGATGATCTCCGATCTCGGGTGCAGGCGATGCTGCGATCGAACCTGCGGTTCAAGCAGACCATCCAAGACGCTGAAGACTTGGCTCTTTCGATGCGGAACCAGTCGATGAGCGATGCGATCTCAGTGCTCGAATCGCTCCGCTCATCGCTGAGTCAGAACCAGCAGAAGGTGCTCGACCGGGCGATCAAGCGGGTTCGGCGATAATCCAATTGGACACTGCGGCAGCAGCCGTCGGTTCGTTGTGGGCTCCTAGGATTGGGCATGATACAACTGGGTGTAAATATTGATCATGTCGCCAGCGTCCGCCAGGCCCGCTACCGCGGCGAGCCCGACCCGATGAACGGCGGGGGCGAGCCCGATCCTGTCCGCGCGGCCCACGAAGCCGAGTTGGGCGGGGCCGACGGGATCACGGTGCACCTGCGCGAGGACCGACGCCATATTCAGGACCGCGATGTCGAGCTGCTGCGTAGATTGGTGAAGGTGAAGCTCAATCTCGAGATGGCCGCCACGGAGGAGATGGTCGGGATCGCGTGCGATCTTGGGCCTCATACCTCGATGCTGGTGCCCGAAGGACGCGAGGAAGTGACGACCGAGGGGGGGCTCGATGTGCTCGGGCAGCGCGATCGACTGGCGGGGATCGTCGATCGACTCAAAGACGCCGGGATGATCGTGAGCGCGTTTATTGATCCGGATCTGGACCAGATCCGAGCCGCGGCGGATATCGGGTTTGATGTCTGCGAGGTGCACACCGGGCCTTATGCCCACGCCTTCGCCCGCTGCGGCGGCGATCTCCGCAAGGACGAACTCAAAGCCCAGCATCGGCTGATCGAAGAATCCGGCTGCGTGATCGGTGAGCTCGGGATGCGTTTCAACGCCGGGCACGCGCTCAACTACCACAATGTGAGATTGATTGCCGCGATGCCCAACATCGACGAGCTGCACATCGGGCACTCGATTGTGAGCCGAGCGGTGTATGTCGGGCTCCGCCAGGCGGTCGGCGAGATGAAGGCGCTCATGGTTGAGTCGAGCACCACTTCCAAGGCTTGATACGGCACCCCATCCGGGCGGTCGGCATACAAGCCGAAACACAAAATAAACGATCAAAGACTTCATGCTTGCGTTGCGCGTGATTTTCAATAGGATAGACCAATGACGAGATCCGCATCATCCAAGCCACGCACACCGGATAACGCAAAGAGCACATCCGCGAAGAAAACCAAACCCAAGAAATCCAAGGCCGGCGAGCACGGGCCGTTCGTGAGCCATCAGGCCGCGATCGAGTTTCTGAATCGACGCGTCAATGTCGAACGCGTCCATCCGAGCAAGGTCGAGGAGCGTGTGTGGAAGCTCGAACGCATGGACGCGATGCTTGAACAACTCGGCAACCCCCAGGACAACCTAGAGATCGTGCACATCGCCGGGTCCAAGGGCAAGGGCTCGGTGTGCAACATGCTCGAGTGCACCCTCGAAGCCTGCGGCTACACCACCGGGGTCTTCACCAGCCCGCACCTGATCGATGTCCGTGAGCGCGTCCGCATCGGGGGCGTGCCGATCAGTGAGGCGTTGTTTGATCGCGCGCTCGAGCGCTGCCGAGACGCGGCCAATGCGGTTGAGGCTGAGCACGGCAAGGCGACCTACTTCGAGCTGATCACGGCGTTGTCATTTGTGGTCTTCGCCGACGAAGCCGTGGACTTGGTGGTGCTCGAGACCGGTATCGGCGGGCGGATCGACTGCACCAATGTCATCAAGCCTCGGATCTCCGGGCTCACGAGTATTCATCTAGAGCACACGCAGATCCTGGGCGACACGCTCGAACTCATCGCCCATGAAAAAGCCGGGATCATGAAGCCCGACACCATCGCGATCTCGGTGCCTCAGGCAGACGAGGTGGTTGAGGTCTTCCGTGCTCAAGCGAAAGAAATCGGTGCAGACCTTCGGGTGCTGGGCGACGAGGTGCTCTACTCCAAGCGGTTCCAGTCCGGCACCAGCAAGGGCCCGCACGCGCGGGTGTGTGTGGGCGAGGAGTTTGTAGGCTTTGAACATATCTCTGTGCCCTTGATGGGCATGCACCAGGCGGACAACTGCGGGTTAACCCTCTCGATCCTGCTCGAACTGCGCACGCTGGGCTTCACGCTGCCCGAGCGCCAGATCATCGCGGGGCTCGAGCAGATCAATCACCACGGACGATTGGAACTGATCCTCGATCGCCCACGGATCTTGATCGACGGCGCCCACACGCCCGAGAGCGTCCGCGAGACACTCAAAGCGGTGGGGGCGCACTTCGATGCGGACTCGCTGGTGGTGATCTTCGGGTGCGCCGGCGACAAGGACATCGACGGGATGCTCGCTGAGCTCGATCGCGGTGCGGACAAGATTATCTTTACGCGGGCCGCGGATAACCCGCGTGCGGTGAGCCCCGAGGACCTGCTGAGCCGATTCGCCGAGGGGCACCATGTGATGGCCCAGGCGAAGGAATCGGTGAAGGAAGCGATCAACACCGCGGCTGGTTCGATGACGGGGAATGATCTGATCTTGCTTCTGGGCAGTTTTTATATCGCCGGAGAAGCCAAGGCTTTGATTGAAGCACGCAAGGCACGGCGATAAACTCTTTGTGCAGTTGTTGGACAGGATCGGCCGGCTGCAACCGGGCCGCTTTCTATTCATACATATATTCATTTGAGAACAGATGCGATCCCGGCTTCTATGGCCGACCCTTCGAGCGTTGTTCTTTGACACATCCCACACTCACGGAGTTCTTCTCATGTTCGAATCTATCAGAGTCGCGTCCAAAGGCAAAGCCGGCGTGCTTGTCGTCGGTCAGTTTTCAGGCGAATCACTCAACCCCGAGACCCGCGCACTCGATGGCGACGGCTCGATCGTCAAAGCAAGCAAACGCAAAGACGCCACGGGCGCCCTGGGCTCGATCGTCGAGGTGCATGACTCGAACAAGTTCGAGCGGGTGCTGATCGTCGGGCTCGGCGCTCGCGACGGTTTCTCGTCGGGCTCGCTGCGTACCGTCGCGGGGCGCGTCGGGCGTGCGTTGGCCAGCGCAAAGACCACGAGCGTGAAGTTCGAGATCTGCAAGGCCCTCGAAAAACTCAAGAAAGCCGACGCGGTCGGCGCGTTTGAAGCCGGCGCGATGATCGGCGAAGGGCTCGGGATGCTGTCCTGGTCGTTCGATTCGCTGCGTGGCACCGCCACCGAGCTGCCGACCAAGGCCAAGCTCGCGGTGCACAGCTGCTGCAAGGCGTTCGATGACGGCGTGGAGCGTGGGCTCGGGTTCGCCGAGGGCACCAACATCGCGCGGACACTCTCGCAGACCCCACCCAACATCGCCACCCCGATGTGGATCGCCAACGAGGCCAAGAAGATGGCCCGCAAGAGCGGGAACATGAAGTGCACTGTCTTTAGCGGCAAGAAGCTCGAAGACGAAAAGCTCACCGGGCACATCAATGTCGGGAAGGCCTCGGAGAACAAGCCGTGCATGATCCGGCTCGAGTACACCCCGGCCCGCGGCAAGTCCAAGAAGCCCATCGTGTTCGTCGGCAAGACCATGAGCTATGACTCGGGCGGGCTCTCGATCAAGGTCGGCGGCGGCATGGTCGGCATGAAGCGTGACAAGGACGGCGGGTGCGGCGTCTTCGGCGCGATGCACATCATCGCCAATGTCATCAAGCCCAACCGCCCGGTCGTCGCGCTGCTGGTCAGCGCTGAGAACTCGATCTCTGACGAGGCGTACCGCCCCGACGATGTCCTTGAGTTCCGCAACGGCGTCACCGTCGAGATCACCAACACCGATGCCGAGGGGCGTCTGGTGCTCGCCGACGGGCTCTGCTGGGCGTGCGATAAGGAGAACCCGGAGTACATCGTCGATATGGCCACCCTCACCGGCGGCGTGGTCGTCGCCCTCGGATCCGTCTTCGGCGGGATGTGGTGCGACGACGATGATGTCCGCGCCAAGATCGAAGCCGCGGGCGAATCCACGGGCGAGCGCGTCTGGCGGATGCCTCACGATGCCAAGTACAACGCGATGATGAAGTCGCCCATCGCCGACATCCACAACTCGGCGCCCGTCCGCGAGGCCCACCCGATCCAGGGCGCGGCTTTCCTGTCGCACTTCGTCCAAGAGGGCGTCAAGTGGGCGCATCTCGATATCGCGGGCACCCATGTGCTCAAGAAGGACACCGACTTCATGTGTGCCGGGCCTTCGGGCTTTGGGGCTCGTTTGCTCGCGGACCTCGTCGAGCGGAGCTGATCGGAGAGTCTGACACAATCCAAAAAAACAAACGCCCGGGCAGATGCTCGGGCGTTTTTTATGATCTCGAATGTATCTCGTTATGAGCAGCCGCAACCGCTGGAGGAGCAGCAACTACCGGCACTGTTCTTGGTCGCACCCCAGCCCTTGGCATTCATCCAAGAGCGGGCCTTCATGCCCAGGGCCCAGGCCATCAGCACGATGAAGAGGACGGCCGCGATCTCTTTATAGCCGAACCCATGCGACGACATGTCGTGGGCGATCGCGCTGTCTGCGATGTTGACGAAGCTCAGGAAGAACGCGTCGAAGAGCACGCCGGCGAGCAGGGCGATGCTGGCGATGGTGCCCAGGTAGATGATGAGTGCCCGGAGCCCGAGGTCTTTGATCAGCCAGCTCATGGTGGCGACATTGGTCGCCGGTCCGGAGAGGAGCATGACCAGAGCCGCGCCCGGGGTGAGCCCGGCGGCCACCATCGCGAAGGCCAGCGGCGTCGAGCTCGTCGCGCAGATATAGAGCGGGATGCCGATGAGCAGCATGAGCAGCTTGGGTGTGATCCCGGTGCCCAGGTTTTCGGCGAACCAGTCCACGGGGAGCAGGGCCGCGATCAGGGCGGCGACGATGAGCCCGAAGGTCAGCCAGCCAGCGAGATCGATGACCATGGTCCCGAAGCCGTGCTTGATGCCGATCTTGATCTTCTCCCCCAACGAAGTATTGGGCTGAGCCGGAGTGGATGAACAGCAGGAGCTGGTCTCAGCTGTTTGTGGCGTCGAGCAACATGACGAGACTGGTTCGGCGGGCTCGGGCATTTTGGACGAGCAGCACGATTTCGCGGGCGTGTTCCGCGAATCAACCGATTCGACCACCGCTCCGGCGTCATCGGCGTTGACGATCGAGAGCGAAGTGGCGTTCGGGTCTCTGGGCGGGCGTGATTCCGGGTTCTCTGCGGCGGTCTTCGTCGGCTCTTTGCCTGTCAGATCGATCAACAGCCCCGCCACAAGCCCCGTGATCACGGCCACGATCGGGCGGGTGATCGCATAGACCGGCCCGAAGAGCGCCCAGGTGATGGGGATGGATTCTTCGCCGGTCTGGGGGGTGGAGATCGCAAAGGCAGCGCTCGCGCCCTTGCTCGCGCCCTGCGATCGCAGCCCCGCTGCGACAGGGATCACCGAACATGAGCACAGCGGCAGCGGGATCCCCAGCAGCGAGGCCTTGGCGACAGGCCAGAACCCGCCCCCAGACAAGTGCTTGAGCATCCATTGGCGTGGAACGATCGCGTGGATCGCCCCGGCCATGGCGAAGCCGACGAGCAGCCAGAGCGAGGATTCGACGAGGATAACCCAGAGTTCGTGGAAAAAGGAGTCCATAGTAAGGAAAGTATAGTCGGCGCGGATTGATTCCCAATCGCGATCGCGAATTCGATCAATTCGCGGGTTCGCGCTCTATAATGGTGGGCAGATCTGATCTGGACTGATGATTCTTCTGAGGATGCGAGCATGCCGTACACATTGACGCCCGACACGGGGATCACCCCGGATTCCGACAACATCAACTACATCAAAGAGCATATCGACACGGGCGATCGGTGGGTGCTCAACTTCGGTCCTCAGCACCCGGCGACGCACACGACGCTGCGTCTGGTGCTCGAGCTTGACGGCGAGCGCGTCGCGCGCTGCACGCCGCACATCGGGTACCTGCACTCCGGGTTCGAGAAGCTCGGCGAGCACCTGGATTACAACCAATATGTGACGATTGTGTCGCGGATGAACTACCTCTCACCGATCAGCAACGATATCTGCTGGCACGGAGCGGTCGAGAAGCTCTTCGGGATCGAGATCACCAAGCGGTGCGCCGTGCTGCGGACGATCATGGCCGAGCTGGGGCGGATCCAGGACCATTTGCTGTGTGTCGGGGCTGCGGCGTTGGACCTTGGGGCGTTTACGGGGTTCTTGTACGCGTTTAACCCGCGCGAGACGATCTACGACATTGTGGACTATATCTCTGGGCAGCGTTTCCACCCAGACTGGACCCGTGTGGGCGGGATCATGAAGGAGATCCCCGACGAGGAGGTCTTCAAGCGGATGGTCAAGAACTTCCTGCACGCGGATCTTCAGCAGGCGATCGCCGACCTTGAGAACTTGGTCAACCGCAACCGGATCTTCATGGACCGCACGCAGGGCATCGGGACGATGACCCACGACGAGGCGATTGATTTCGGGCTCACCGGCCCGGTCGCGCGGGCCTCGGGCGTCAAGCGTGATCTGCGCAAGGACGAGCCGTACCTGTGCTACGCGGACAACTGGGACGGCGAGGGGGCCGTGGCGGTCAAGTTCAGCGTGCCGATCTGCCACGACGGCGATGTGTACTCCCGCTTCTTGGTCCGGCTCGAAGAGATCCGCCAGTCCGTCAAGATCATCGATCAGCTGATCGACAACATCCCGCAGGGCCCGGTCGATATGTATGTCGATGAGAAGATGACCAAGCCGCCCAAGGAAGATGTGTACGGCTCGATCGAGGGGCTGATCCAGCACTTCGAGCTCATTATGACCAACCGCGGCTGGACCGCGCCCGTCGGCGAGCGATACCTCGCCCACGAGACCGCCAACGGCGAACTGGGCTACTACATCGTCGGCGACGGCACGAAGCGCGCCTGGCGCGTCAAGACCCGCCCGCCGAGCTTTGTGAACTTCTCGCTGGTGCCCAAGATGATGGAGGGGCACATGCTCGCGGACATGGTCGCGGTGATCGGCTCGCTGAACATCGTGGCGGCTGAACTGGATCGCTAAGTTGGATCGATAAGGCTCGCCCTCGACGGCAAGCATACATGAATCTCGATGAATGCTCAGCTATGATTTGAGCCTCAAGGACTATTAGTGGAGAACGGTGCATCATGGCTTGGATAACGAAGAACTCCGCCGAGACTCAGATCGAGACGCGCGACGAGCCCTACTTGACCGCTGAGATGGATCGCACGCTCCGCGAGGTGTACTTGCCCCGCTATGAGCGCCCTAAAGGCGCACTCTTCCCCGCACTGCACATGATCCAGCATCACTACGGCTGGATCCCGCGCCAGGCGATGAAAGAGATCGCTGCGGTTCTCGAGATTGCGCCGTCAGAAGTGCTCGATACGGTGAGCTTCTACGAAGAGTACTGGGAAGAGCCCAAGGGCGAGCATTTGATCTCGGTGTGCCGATCCATCGCGTGTGAGTTCTGCGAGGCCACCGCGTGCACCGAAGCGATCAAAGCCAAGCTGGGCATCGATGTCGGGCAGACCACCGACGACAAGAAGTTCACGCTCGTCGAGCTCGAATGCATCGGATCCTGCGGCACCGCCCCCGCGGCCCTGATCGACGACGACCTGCACGAGAACCTCACCCCGGAACGCATGGTCTCGATGATCGATGATCTCCAGCAGGGCAACTACACGCCCGGCGGGACCGGGGCGGTCAAAGAAGATCTCTAAAGCGGGTTCGGCGAAAACGGGTTCAGCCAGATAATCTCTATGAGCATTCCGCGTGACGGAAGCAATCGGTGGTGTGGTCGTTGACCATGCCGATCGCTTGCATCATCGCGTACATGGTGGTGGGGCCGACGAATCGGAAGCCGTGCTTTTTGAGCCCCTTGGAGAGCTGCTTGGAGGTTTCGGTCTGGGCGGGCAGCTCGGCGAGGGTCTTGTAGTGGTTCACGATCGGGGTGTGATCGACGAATGACCAGACCAACTCGCTGAGCGTCATGCCGGCTTCGTAGAGCTTGAGGATGGCTTTGGCGTTGGAGATCGTGGATTCGATCTTGAGCCGATTGCGGACGATCGATGGGTCGAGCATCAGGCGATCGAAGTCGGCTTGGGTGAACCTGGCGACCTTGGCGGGGTCGAAGTCTTTGAACAACTTGCGGTAGCCGGCTCGCTTGTTGAGGATGGTCTCCCAGCTCAGCCCGGCCTGCGCCCCTTCGAGCGTAAGCATCTCGTAGACATGGTGCTCGTCCTTGCAGGGCACGCCCCATTCGTGGTCGTGGTAGTGCTGCTCGCTCGGGGAGCGGGCCCATTGGCATCGGCAGACTGGGTCGGACATAGATCGCCATTTCCTCGGAATCGGATGATATCATGTGGTGTGAAGAACGAACATGATATCTCGGTCTCGCGGGCGGTTGGGCGATTCTTCGGCCATATCTGGGGCGCAACCACCAAGCCCGTCCCCAATGACTCGGACACGCCCAAGAAACAATCGCAGGTCATCGCCAGCGAGGTCCAAGAGACCCAGGGCGAGATCGAAAACCAGAGGGTGATTCTTCGGCGGACGACGATTGATGAGGTGGAGATTGTTGAGGAATCGGTTCCGGCCGATCAGCCGAATGGTTAAGCCGCGGCTTGGTGGTCGCCGGTGTCTGTGCCTGGCTCGGTATTGAAATCCTGCTCGAGCTGATCGACCGCCCAGCGGACGATATCGCGGAGCGTGACGATCCCGACGCACGCCTTGTTGGCATCGACGACGGGCAGGCACGAGATCCGGTGATCGAGCATCACACGGGTCGCCGCACGCAATGAAGTGTTGGCTCTCACCGCGACGAGCTCGCGGGTCATGATCTGGTGGGCGCGTTGCTGGAGCGAGAAGGTGTCGGCGGAGCGTTCGGTGGGCTTGCCGACGAAGGGCGAGATGTTCTTGAGCAGGTCGCGATCCGAGATCACGCCCGCGCACTCGCCCTCGTCGCCGACCACGATCAGGTGGTGGTACTTGTTGTACTCGAAGATATCGCGGATACGCTCGACCGAGTCGTCCATGGAGATGGTCTCGACGGGCTGGGTCATGATGTCTTGAACGATCAGTGCTTGCATCGCGGGTCCTCTGGTTGGGCAAAATCTCGGTCTATCCCTACAATCGACCCAGCCCCGGGTCGGCTACACTGACTTATGGGAACACACCAAGATGATGGGCGGGCTGTGCCGTTTGGGCCGGATGCGATCTGGGCGCCGTGGCGGATGGCGTATCTGGAAGACCTGCACGAGGGTTCGGGTGGGGATGCTGGTCAGGATTGCCCCCCCGATAACCAGCCAGAGCAAGAAGCCACACAGTCTTCGGGCAGCTTCCTGCTCGACTACTGGAACCAGCCCGAGCTCGACGCGGCTCACCATGTGCTCGTCCGCAATGATCACGGCATGATCCTGCTCAACAAGTACCCATACTCCAACGGCCACCTGCTCGTCGCCCTCGGCGACGCCCGCCCGAGCCTGACGGACTACGCCCCCGAGCAGCGCGAGCAGCTCTGGAAGCTGGTCGATCAAGCCGCGGCTCTGGTTGAGCGGGCGCTCGAGCCTCAGGGTATGAACATCGGAATCAATCAAGGGCGGGCCGGGGGCGCGGGGGTGCCGTGCCACCTGCATGTGCATGTGATGCCCCGCTGGAACGGCGATACGAACTTTATCTCCACGGTGGGGGGCATCCGCGTGATCCCGTCGGCGTTGGAGATGATGTACGAGCGGTTTATGCGGGTGATTGAGTAACCCGAAGCCGTATGATCAGCTTGGCACCCACTGAGGCATTATGAACAAAAGCGATGTGTTAAAATTAATCCAAGACGAATATGTCCCTGAATACACATTGATAAAGTCGAGTTTGTTTAAGCTCACTGATTGCTTTGATTTATTGGGCATTTCGATAGAAAGCTCTGCCTATCACTCTCGCAGATTCTATATATGGGCCTATTGGATTCCTCTCTACGCACCCACTGAACAAATCTATTTCAATAATGGGTCGCGACTAAATGGAGAGAATGGAGAGCTCTGGGATCTAGACGAACTTGACGAATCCAAGTTTGGTAAGCAAATCAGAAAACCCTTGTCGAAATGGATATCAGCTACTGAGAAAGTCTCTACTCGACTGAAGGCTCTCAGAAAAAATGTGAGAACTTTTGGCACCCTGCGTGATTATTGTACGCTTTTTTATACTCTAACCAGAACAAACGATTTAGATGAGGCCCGATTCGTTTATGAAGAAGTAGCCGCGAAATCTTGGAGAAAGCCCTGGCAAAAGGAACTGATCGGTGAGATAAAATCTGTAGTAGATCTGTTTGAGTGTCCTAAAACACTTGATGAGAAACTTATCGAGAATATCGATCGATCTATTCAACACCTTGAAATCAATCGGATGAATTGAACTTCACCATCCCGTGTATGGCAGGCATGCGCGAACTTTTCCCGAAGGAACCGAAGATGGTTCCGTCGGTGCACCCAGAGGCTATTTGTTCCCCATCTTGCCCGCGAGCAGGAAGGCGATCTCGAGCGATTGCTGGTAGTTGAGCCTTGGGTCGCAGAGGGAGACATAGTTTTTGCTCAGGTCGGCTTCGGTGATGCCGGAGCCGCCGCCGAGGCATTCGGTGACATCTTCGCCGGTGAGCTCGAAGTGAACACCGCCCAGGATCGTGCCGGCCGCGTTGTGCGCATCGACCGTGCGTTCGAGCTCGGCGAGAATGTCATCGAAGTTGCGGGTCTTGATGCCGGACTGGGTCGTGGTGCCGTTGCCGTGCATCGGGTCAACCATCCAGAGGACCGATCGGCCTTCGCTCTTGACCTTTTCGAGCAGCGCCGGGAGCTTGGCTTGGACATTGCTTGCACCCATCCGGGCGATGAGCACGAGCTTGCCGCCCACATTGGTCGGGTTGAGCGCGTCGATGAGTTCGATGAGCTCGTCGGGTTGCATGGTCGGCCCGACCTTGACGCCGATGGGGTTGACGATGCCTTTGAAGAAGGCGATGTGCGGGCCGTCGAGCTGGCGGTTGCGTTCGCCGATCCACGGCAGATGCGTCGTCAGATCATAATGCCCCGACCGACGCGGGACGGTGCGGGTCTGGGCCTGCTCGTAGTAGAGGTTGAGTCCTTCGTGCGAGGTGTAGAAATCGACGCGTGAGGAGTCCTCGACGCGCTGCTCGCCCAGGTTTTCCATGAAGGCCAAGCCGTCGGCGAGTGTCCGCGACATCTTGGCGTACTGGTCTCGGCGCTCGGCAGAGACCGAGGCGTTGTTAAAGAACGACAGGTCCCAATATTCCGGGTGGTGCAGGTCGGCGAAGCCGCCGTCGAGGAGCGAGCGGATGAAGTTGAGCGTCAGGGCGGCGTGCTTGTAGCCCTCGACCATCAGGAACGGATCGGGTGTACGCGAATCTTGATCGAACCCGATCTGGTTGACGAGGTCCCCGAAATAGCTCGGCAGCGTGCACGCTTGCCCGGCGATGTCTTTGGTCTCGGTCGGCGATGATCTGGGCTTGGCGTACTGCCCGGCGAAGCGTCCCACGCGGGTGACGGGCTTGCGGAGCCCGTGGATGAGCACCAGCGACATCTGCAGGAGGATCTTGAGCTTGTTGGCGATGGGGGCCGACGAGCACTCGCTGAGCATCTCGGCGCAGTCGCCGCCCTGGAGGATGAAGCGTTTGCCGAGTTGGGCCTGGGCGATCTCCTCGCGGAGTTTTTCGATCTCGCCCGAGGTGACCAAGGGCGGGAGCTGGGCGAGGCGCTGGCGGGCAGAAGCCAGGGCATTCGCGTCCGGATAAGTGAACGGCTTGTCCGTCACGCTCGCTACCCACGACGACGGCGTCCACCCTTCGGGGGCGGTGTTGAGTGACGAGATGGGCGGGCGGTCAGTCATAGGGGTCCAATGGGTTCGAGTCGATGTCGGCGGAGGTGCGGGATCGGCAAAAATGCGAGCTCGGCCCCCAATCACGGCGGGCACAAAGGACAATCCGTGATACAGTGAGGGTATGACCAATCATTGCACCAAAGCCGACTCATCCAAGGAAGAAATCGGCCGATCCGTCGCCCTTCCTGTGCTCGATTCCAAACAAAGTGGTGCGCCCAAGATGGGACGCACCAAGATCGGACGCTGGCGGGCGATCGTGCTGATCATGGTTAATGTGCTGATGGTCGCGCATCTGATCCAGTGGCTGATCATGGGGATGACCGTCTCGCCCATCGAGCCCAGCGAGGCGATGGAGACCCTCGAGGTCGGAGTGATCAACGCGGGGGCGATTATGTTCCTGCTGGCCTTCTTGTCGACATTGATTCTTGGACGCTTCTTCTGCGGCTGGCTCTGCCATGTCGTCGCCCTCCAGGACCTGTGCGCGTACATGATGACGAGCATCGGCATCCGCCCCAAGCCTTTCCGCTCGCGCCTGCTGATCTACTTCCCCTTCGCGCTCGGGATGTACATGTTCGTCTGGCCATCCTTTAAGAGGATCGCTCTGGCGCCCGCGCTGGACAGTGCTGGGATTGACTGGCCCGCGTGGCTCCGCCCGGTCGAGCCGATCCATCAGTACTCGTCGGCCTTGATCGTCGACGACTTCTGGGCGACGATGCCGCCTTGGTTTATCGCGGTTCCCTTCCTCTTTATCTGCGGGTTCGCGGCGGTGTATTTTCTGGGGGCCAAGGGCTTTTGCACCTACGGCTGTCCGTACGCGGCGTTCTTCAAGCCCCTCGACAAGGTCGCCCCGCTGCGTATCCGCGTCAACGATGATTGCCACCAGTGCGGGCACTGCACCAGCGCGTGCACCTCGAATGTCCGCGTGAACGAGGAAGTTCTGGACTTCGGAATGGTCGTCGATGCCGGGTGCATGAAGACGCTCGACTGCGTCAGCGCTTGCCCCAACGACGCGCTCTCGCTGGGCTTTGGCAAGGTGGCGCTGGGGGCCAAGCCGACCTCGCCCGAGACCTACGAAAAGTCGAAGGCCAAGAAGGCTCGGCGCTACGACATGTCGCTCAAGCAGGAGCTGCTGGCAGCGGTGCTGATGCTCTGGTTCTTCTTTGCGACGCGCGGGATGCTCGACGCGGTGCCCATGCTGATGGCCGGCGGATTGGCGGCCATCGCGGTGATGCTGGTGATGACGAGCATCAAGATCCTGTCGACACCCAACGCCCGGCTGTACTCACTGACCCTGAAGAACCAGAACAAGATCAAGCCCTGGGGCATGGTCGTGATCCTGCTGGCGCTCGTGATGATTGTCGGCAGCGCCTGGTCGGGCACCGCCAGAGCCAACCGCTGGCGGGGCGATGTGCTCTTCGCCGGGTCCGAAGTGCCCGCGACCATCCTGCTGCGTGAAGAGTTTATGGCCTCGCCCGAGCAGGCGAGCAAGGCACGAAAAGCCGTCAGCGCCTACCAACGCGCCGACTCAATCGCCCACGGCGGCTTTGGATGGAAGCTCAATCCCGAGCACCGCCTGCGCATGTCCTACTTCCTGACCATGCTGGGTCGATTCGATGAATCGGTCGAACAGATGATGCTGGTGATCGACGAGGGCAACCCGACCGATGAGTTTGTAATGCAGCTGAGCCAGCTCAAGATGCGGGCCATCGCCGCCAACCCGCCGGCGGATGTCGATGATTCGATGATGAATATATACACGAGCGATCAGCGCGTCGCGATCTATGCCTACGCGCTCCAACGCCACCCCAACCTGCACGGCATCCGCAACGAGATCGCCCGCAGCGCCTATGCCAGGGGCGACATGGCCATCGCGCGGGCGTATTGGGATATCGATACCTACGACGATGACCCGTATTATTACCTCGCGATGGGCGCCTACGCCGGCTTTACTGGACAGATCGAAGCCGCCCAGATCGCCCTGCGAGAATCAAGCAGGCTAGCACTGAGCGAGCTCGACCGCCCGGCCGAGATGCTCATCAACATCGCCAATACCTCGATGAACTTCCAACTGCGCGATCTGGCGTTGGACCTGGCCCAGCAAGCGGTGGATCACCCCAGCGCCGACGGGCTCACCTGGCTCTCGGCGGGCGAGGTCGCCAACGCCTTCGGGCGGCTCGAGCTCGGACGCGAGCGGGCGTATAAAGCCCTGGAGCTGCCGCGGGCCGATCGTTCGTTGGTGATGGCCCGGGCCGCGGGCGTGATTATCCGGGAGGGTGATACGGATCAGGCCCGCGAGCTTCTCACCCAGGCCGCGGCCAAGTCTGACGATCCGTTCGAGGTGCTCTACATCGCCAAGGGGATGATCACCGGCGGCTCGGCGATGAGTGATATGGAGCTCGTCACCCGTGGCGTTGATTTTATCGGACAGATTACCAGCGAGCACCCGGACATCCCGTTCTTCGGCTACGAGTATGGACAGGCGCTGTACTCGGTTGGGCGAACAGAGGAATCGCTCGCTGAGCTCACGCGTGTCGCTGAGTCCGACATCCGCAACCCGGTCATGGCCTCACGCGTGGCGCTGCTGCACCAGATGTTGGGCAACGAAGCCCAGTATGAAGCATGGACCAACGAAGCCAACAAGCGCCAGATGGCCCTTGATTCCCAGTAGCCCAGGGATGCTCACGCCCGGTCCCCGCTCGGCGTAGCGGGGCGCGAAATTCGCGCGAACTTTGCGCACTTCATACATTCGGCAGTGTACTAATACAATTTGCGATGAATTCATTGCTCTATTCTTGATAGAGAACCCACACTGAGTCGATCACGGTAGCACGCACCCCAAGGTGGGTGTGCGCCGTGTGTTGCCATTTGGCGGCACTCAAATCTCGGCCCAAGCCAGTTCCAGGCTCCTCGGGCCCAACACAACACACCGCCTGATTGTTCAGGCACACGGAGACCAATCATGGCCACTCGCACGAAGAAACACCCAGCAAAGAAGACCGCAAAAAAAACCACCACTCGCAAGGCAGCCGCCAAAAAGACCACGGCTCGCAAGACCACCGCCAAGAAGACCACTGCTCGTAAGCCAGCAGCCAAGAAGGCACCAGCGAAGAGGAAGACCACCGCTCGCAAGACCACGGCTAGAAAAACCACAGCCAAGAAGACCACGGCACGCAAGACCACCGCCCGCAAAGCTACGGCCAAGAAGGCTCCTGCGAAGAAGACCGCAGCCAAGAAGACTGCAACCCGCAAGCCAGCGGCAAAGAAGGTCGCAAAGAAGACCGCAACCAAGAAGACCACAGCTCGCAAGACGACTGCACGCAAGCCAGCCGCAAAGAAGACCACTGCGAAGAAGACCACCGCTCGTAAGCCAGCGGCACGCAAGACCACCGCACGCAAGACTGTCGCCAAGAAGAGCCCAGTTCGGAAGACGACCGCACGCAAAGCCACCGCCAAGAAGACGACAGCTCGCAAGCCAGCAGCGAAGAAGGCCGTGAAGAAGACGACCGCACGCAAGCCAGCGGCTCGCAAGACCGTTGCTAAGAAGACGGTTGCCAAGAAGACCACCGCTCGCAAGACGACCGCCCGCAAGGCCGTCACCCGCAAGCCAGCGGCTAAGAAGACTGCAAAGAAGACCGTGGCACGCAAGACCACGGCTCGCAAGCCAGTCGCTCGCAAGACCACCGCGAAGAAGACAACTGCTCGCAAAACTGCGACCCGCAAGCCAGCGGCACGCAAGGCCGTCGCCAAGAAGAGCCCAGCTCGCAAAACGACTGCACGCAAGACCACCGCACGCAAGACAGTGGCCAAGAAGACCACCGCTCGCAAGGCGGTCGCTGGTCGCATCACCCGCAAGCCAGCAGCACGCAAGACCACAACCCGTCGCCGCGCTGCATAAGACACTGTCGGCGAGCCTCTATAAAAGGTAAGCCGATCACCCAACACCCAAACGCCATCCCTCAACAGGGATGGCGTTTTTTCTGCGCCCGATAAACGATCGCAGATCTCGAGCCTCATGCTGGCTGTTCACCCCGAAAACTGAACGGCTCAAACGCGCCGATTGGCCCGTGATCATCGAAGAACTGTCCGGATAACCGCCCGCGGGATCGCCCGCGATGGTTATCGCGCGGACCATCCCGACTTATCGATTCAAACCGATCCAAAAGCATCTCATCAATGCCCTATTGCCTTGTCTACAAACGACTTGCGTGTATTCTTCGCTTGTCGTCGGCCAGTGTTTTCGGTTTCGATGACGAGGGAAAAACAATACATGTTCGGGACCACCGAGCATCAAAGAGGAGAGAAAAATGAAGACTTCAACCGTAATCGCTTTCGTTTGTGCAGCATCCACCGCCATGGCCATGGCCGACACCGTTGACGCCCGCTACACCGGGATCGCTGGAGGCGGCAACGCCTCGCACCTGCGTGTTGAAGGCGGCACCTACCTGGCCGGCCACATGGTTCACAAGTTCACCAGCGGCGATCGCAACGGCGAATCATTCTCGACCTTCTGTATCGACTTCTCAGAGACTGCTCGGAACCAGAATACCACCTACCAGATCGTTGATATCGCCGATGCACCGATGCCGGGCTCGCCGTACGGCCAGACCGTGGCCGACAAGATCAACGCTGTTGTGGCCAACGCGGCCGCACTCGGCTGGATCGATAACAAGCTGCAGGCAGACAGCAACCAGACCGACTACATCGCCAAGATGGGTGCGATCCAGGCCGCGATCTGGGAAGCCTTCGGCAGCAATGTCAACCTCAACAGCAACAGCACCAGTAACTCGCTCGCGTCGTACTACAATGTGCTGACCAACCAGCAGACCTTCGACGACTCACTGCGTATCGATGGGCTCAAGGCCATCGTCGCTGGCGGCCAGCAGGACATGCTCTATGTCGTGCCCCTGCCACCCGCAGCATTCGCTGGCCTGGGCATGCTCGGCGGGATCGCCGGTGTCCGCTCAATCCGCCGTCGCAAGTAATCTACGGCACACAAACCTCTCCCGAACACCCCGGATTTCCGGGGTGTTTTTTTATTGTCCAGCCAGAAGATTTCCTATTTTAACACGCACGCTCTAATTCACTGTTATTTCTTGGTTTAGAAAACCCACAATTCACACGGACAGCCTGATTCTCGTTGACTCGCCTCTCGTTGCTCGCTAAAATCGTACTGGGACGATGTTAAGCTCATCGAGACATCAAGCTGGTTCGTGCTTTTTGAACCAGGAGAAGAGGCAGAGATGATTCCTATGAACAACTTGCGCACGCACAAGTTCAAGCCCCAATCACGCGCACTCAACAGTGCTCGCCCGGCGCTGCTTGTCGTTGCACTCATGTCGTCCGCTTGCATGGCCAATCTTGGCTTTGCGCCTACAAATCAAGGGAGTCACACCGCGGACTTCGCCCTTGAACTGCTGGACCAAAGCGTCAATACGACGAGTCACGACTTCGCCAACGCAGACACGGCCCATGCATCAAGCAACTCGGCTGATCAGTCTGCTCTGCTGAGTTTCGTTCCAAACGAAGCACTTCACGGCGCGGACAGCTCGTCTAACACAGGCGACGGGCACTCCAACAGAGGCAACCACCACCGCGTCACATCGTTGATCATCAACGGCACCGATTTCCTTCAGGATTCACGGTCCGGATCATTCACGATGGGCAAGGTCAGCCCCCAGGCCGTTCCGCTTCCCGGTGCTGCATACGCTGGACTCGGACTGCTCGCGGGTATGATCGGCTTCCGCTCGATCCGCAGCCGCAGAACCAACGCCTAATCAGGCCCCGATCAACCATCTCCAATACACTCTGATCGCTCGAATGCCCAGTTAGACTGGGCATTTTTTCATGGTCGCGCTCGCTGACCAGCCAGGCGAACTCGATAGAAAACAGGTGAAACACAGTCCTATAACTCAAGTTTTGTTCCAATTTTCAGCATTCACCCCTGTTTAAGGGATATTTCTGTTTGACGCCTGGAGTGTTTCCCCTATACTCGCCCCCAACAGCGGGGTTAATCCCCTGTGTATCAAGCTGTTAACCGAGAGAGACCACACAGAATATCAAGAGAAGAATCAAGAGGAGTTTTTGATGAATCCACTATCCAAGATCACCACAGTCGTCGCAGTCGCCATGACTTGTGCATTCGCCAGTGCAGAATCCATCGACCTGACCTACAACGGCATCGTCGGCGGGGGCAGCGCTGACCGCGCACGCATCAACTCGTCGACCTACTACGCCGGCCACATGTCACACACCATCACCAGCGGCCCACGCGCTGGCGAGACCTTCAGCACCTTCTGCATCGAGCTCGAAGAGTACGCCCAAGGCGGCTCGGCGACCTACCAGATCATCGATCTGGCTGATGCCCCTGACCCAGGCACACCCTACGGGCAGACCAAGGCCGATGCCGTCAGCGCTGTGATCGCCAACGCGTACGCACTGGGCTGGATCGATGCACGCTTGCAGGCTGATTCATCAGGCGCTCACTACCTCGCACGCATGGGCGCCATCCAGGCAGCTGTCTGGGAAGCCCTCGGCCACAACTTCAACCCAAACAGCGGCTCAACAAGCTCAAGCCTCCAGACGCAGTACAACATCCTGATGAATGTGGCCACCTTTGATGACCAGGCCCGCATGGCCGGCCTTCGTGCCGCCGTCGCTGTTGGCCAGCAGGACCAGCTCTTCATCGTGCCTCTGCCAACCGGTGCATACGCCGGCTTCGCGCTTCTGGGCACCATCGGCGGCGTCCGCACGATCCGCCGTCGTCGCGCCTGAGTTCGCTTCAGAGCGGATCTCGAAGACTCCAAACCCTCTTACGCCTCGTGTTCATCACGGGGCGTTTTTTTATGCGCTGTGATCTTCGCAAGGATCTCTTCGTATGAGTCACCTTCGAAGAACTGATCGTGCGCCTCGAGGAATCTTCCCTCGAAGCAGGCCGAGCAGTTGCCCAGGCAATCGCGGCATTCGTACCCGAGCTCAAAGAGCCGACGGCGCTCGACCATGTTCGGGGCGTTGTTGATGCAGAATCGGATGAGCGGGTTGGATGACATGGTTAACCATCCCATCGATCGATGTACGCGATCACGCTTTCGAGCACACCCATGAGCTCTTGGCCGCGCTCGGTGAGCGTGTACTCAACGCGCGGCGGGACCTCGGCGAAGACTTCGCGCTCGATCAAGCCGAAGGCTTCGAGCTTCTTGAGCCGATCGGTGAGCACCTTGGAGGTCAGCCCGGGCAGCTCGCGTTGCATGGCCGAGGGTCGGTTGGACCCGGCGTTCATCTCGTTGACGATCGCGAGCGTCCACTTGCACTTGAGCACATCGGTGATGCGGTGGAAGGACTCGCTGAGCTCGTAGCCGGTGCGGTTTTCGTCTGCGCTCGCCGAAGTTTTCTGTGTATTTGTGAGCGGATTCTGGGTCATGGGCAATGGTATCCACTTTGTGCCTATCGCACTTGCGGCTTGATCTGAAATAGGCGGGCGCGACGCGTGGATGATACTCACATCGTGGACTCCCCACGCACCTTTCCATATTTGACCTCGACACAAAGGAGACACACATGTTGAAGACACACTCGATCGCACTCATGATCGCGGCCGCCGGGCTGCTGGGCGCGTGCACGGGCACGCAGGCCATGAACAGTTCGGACGGCTCGGACCACTCAAGCAGTGCAAACAAGAGCACCGAGCCAATCATCCCCGGCTACACCGTCGGCTCCAAATCCATCGAGCGCGCACCGATCACGCTGGGCGAGCTTGAAGAGCTCAAGCTGTCGTTGTTGATGAGCGATGAGGACATCAAGTATCTGCGTATGAGCCGCGATGTGCTTGAGCCGCATGTCGAAGAGCTCGTCGGTGTGTGGTACGGCTTCGTGGGCGGCAACGAGCACCTGCTCAAGTACTTTTCCAACAACGCCGGCGAGCCGGACATGGACTACCTCGGGCGCGTCCGCGAACGCTTCGAGCAGTGGGTGCTCGACACCGCGCAGGCCGAGTATGACCAGGAATGGCTCGACTACCAGTTCGAGATCGGGCGACGCCATCACCGCGTGGGCAAGAACACCACCGATCACGCCGACGCGATCGACCACATCAACTTCCGCCACCTGAGCGCACTGACCATCCCCGTCACAACCACCCTGCGCCCGTTCCTCGAACGCAGCGATCACACCGCGGAAGAAGTCGACAAGATGCACGCGGCGTGGGTCAAGAGCGTGCTGATGCAGACGATCCTGTGGAGCTACCCGTATGTGCACGAAGGCGATTTCTGATCCGCGGCTGAAGCGCTGATCGATCGATTGACTCCATAGCTCCTCGTCACGCTTTTGTGCGCGTGGCGGGGGTGCCTGCTGGCATCACAAGATTAGTGAGCAAGAAAGATTGGAAATGCGGGAAAGTTCTGTGGTATTTGTTAAACCCAGTACTTTGAGCAACTCTCCAAGTATCGATACGCACGCTCATATCTTCCAGACAGTTTAAAATTTCGTTCGTCTGTAAACCGATGGAGTTCTGATTTCACAAACTCAATCGCATTGTGATACACATCTTGCGGATTTAGCCCTTCCGCTGAAAGTACCGTTTTAAAGATTGAAGACGCAAGTTCACCTGCATAATCCACTACAATAGCACGATCACAATCCATGCTAGTCAAGTCGCGAAATGCTTCTATATGAACATTCGCATGTACGCCAATGGCGAACTCTTCTGTACCTTGTTTCAGACTTGCCAAGTCTCTTTTCAAGCCTGTCATAAACTTCACAAGATCATCGCTTACAACCACTCTTGGATAGATAGCGTGAGTGTTTTCTAGTTGGTATGCTTCCCACAGTACAGGACCATAGACTTCATCCCCCTGAGAAATATCCGTTTTTCCAAGCGCATCAGTACCACACCCGATGGCAATACCCCCGCGACATGCAGTACCGCGTGACAACGCCAACAGATGAGAGAATGCGATCCCCATTACTAAATTGGTAATCTGATTAACATACTGAACACCATTTTCGTCTGACGCTGGTGTGAACCAAATGTTTGTATCAGAAAATGATTGACTTCGGATATACCCTTTGGGTAAGGATTCGATGATTTTTTGATAATTAGGCAGCTTCTCTACTTCCGCCTGCAATTCAGGATCGGAAGATGCATCACCTGAGTTCACTTGGTTTAGACCATTCAGAATGCCCGCAAAATCCATACGAATACGGTTCACTTCTTGCACAGTGCGTATCATGGATTGCCAAACCACACTGGACTGATCACTGAGCTGCGTGTGATCTGCCCAACTGTTTAGCCGATCACTTTGACCCAAAACATCGTAAAAAGCTACTACAAACCTACCTACTTGAACTCTGGGGTCAGGCTTACTCACATCCTCGCCTCAGCGTCATCGCGGTGGGCTTTGAACCATTCGATGGTGCGCTTCATGCCTTCTTCGAAGCCGACCTTGGCCTCCCAGCCCATCAGCTCTTTGGCGCGTTGCACATCGAGGCAGCGCCGGGGCTGGCCGTCGGGTTTGGTGGGGTCCCATTGGATTTTTTGAGCGATGGTGTCTTCGTCGGCGAAGCCGGTGAGTTTGGCGATCATGTTGACCAGGTCCTTGATGGTGATCTCCATGTTGGTGCCCAGGTTGATCGGGGTCGGGTCGTCCATCTTCTCGGCGGCGGTCAGCAAGCCGTCGGCGCAGTCGTCGATGTAGAGGAACTCACGCGACGCGCTGCCGGTGCCCCAGACGGGCAAGAACTCGTCGCCGCGATCGAGGGCCTCGACGCACTTGCGGATCAGCGCGGGGATCACATGCGATGAGTCGAGGTTGAAGTTGTCCCATGGGCCGTAGAGATTCACGGGCAGCACGAACGACGACTTCATGCCGTACTGGAGCTTGTAGGCATCGAGCATCTGCCACGCGGCTTTCTTGGCGACGCCGTAGGGCGCGTTGGTGACTTCCGGGTAGCCGTTCCAGAGGTTCTCTTCCTTGAACGGGATGGGGGTCATGTTGGGATAGGCGCAGATGGTCCCAGTCTGGATGAACTTGCCGTCGCGTTCGATGAGCCCATCGACGCGGGCTTGTTCGATCAGGTGCAGGGCCATGGCCATGTTGGCGTAGAAGTAGCGCCCGGGGTTCTTCATGTTCGCGCCGATGCCGCCAACTTCAGCCGCCAGGTGGATGATCATCGTGGCGCGATCGCTGCCAAAGCAATCGTTGTAGAGGCTCACGCACGCGTCTTTTTCGGTCAGGTCGTAGTTGGCCGATCGGGGGATGAAGATCTGGTTGTCGGCCACGCCTCGGGCGTGGAGCCCCTCGACGATGTGTCGCCCGAGGAACCCGGACCCGCCGGTGATGATGATGCGTTGATTGGACCAGTTGACGGAAGAGGCTGAGGACATCGCGGGTGCTCCGGCTGAGTTGAGGGCGTGTTTGAGTGGCAATCATAGTGGCGTTGAGCCCCTGATACCGCGTGGAATCTGGCGAAATTCGATGGCTATTGCTGGCAGGACTCGGGCAGAACTCTGACTGCTGGACGCGATCACGGATGGTCGATAGTGTCTCCTGTGAGAAGAAACACACGAGATCGAAATGCGCCCAAGGTGAGCTGGCTCAGACGCCGGGTCTACCCAAGGCTCGCGGCCATCACCGCGCTGCTTGGGCTCGTCGTCATCGGGCTGTGGATCTGCGGGCGGGTGTTCACGGATACCTATCTCTGGTCGCAGTACATCTGGTGGATCCCGGCGCTGTGGATGATCATCGGGGCGTGGTTACTGTTGGTTGTGTCGTATGGGTTCGACCTGATCTCGCGCCGAATGGGTGGGGTGCTGATGCGGCCGATCTTGCTGCTGGTCAACATCGGGTGTACCGGATACCTGATCCTCGGCGTGTGGAACATGCACCGTGCGGTGCTCGGCTCTCCATCAGATCCAGAAGCCATCCGCGTGATGCACTGGAATATGTCGGGTAAAAAAATCGATGCGGCTGGCTGGACGCAATCTGTGTTCGATCGGCGGGCGGACATCGTGCTGCTGGCGAATCCCAAGTGGGGCGATGAGCGACAGGCGATCCTCGACGGGCTCGCGCCCTTTGCGCCCCAAGATCGTCAGCGCTGGGTGAACTACAGCTACAAGGTGCACGGTGACCCTTCACACTTCTGGATCCAGAATAACGCGATGATCGCGTCGCGGTTCCCGATGGTTCGATCAGGCATGGTGCGGATCAACACCGCAACCAAGCCCATCCCCGGGAACGAACAACCCAACCCCGGCGGCGGGCGCGGCTGGATCATGTTCATCGAGTTTGACCTCAGCAGGCCAACGGATGTGTACGCTGCGGACGGTACTACAGATGAAGAACCAGTCGCACCCGAAGAGCCGTTGATCGTTTGGTTTGTTGATCTGCCTTCGGATCCTTCGATCTTCCGCCAGCAGATGATGCAAGACGCGGCAAATGCGATCGAAGCATGGGACGGGGGCGGGTGGCGGATGGGTGAGCATGTGTGGAAACAACACACCTTCGACGGCCCCTTCCCCGAGCCGGACCTGATGGTTGGCGATTTCAATACGCCGCGGGGCTCGGACTCAATCGCTCGGCTAATTCCCAGCTCAGCGAACATGACCGATGCGTTCGAGCAGTCAGGGTTTGGTCGCGGGCGCTCATGGGTACCCAAGGTCAATAACCTGATCGCCCGCCAGCCCATCAAGCTCGCGGACTGGCACATCGATCTCGCGTTGATCAGCGATGGCTGGAAAACCATGCACTACCACCTTGATCGGACTCAAGAGTGGGGGCGCATGGATCACGCGATGCAGACCTTTGAACTCATCAAGAAAACAACACCCAATGGTTCGTCTGGAACGATTACTGATTGAGAGGCGATCGGATCAGAACTGGAAGTAGATGAACGCGCTGCTTTGTGATGGCCAGCCGTAGAAGAAGAGCATGCCCATCGCGGCGTACATGAGTGCGCGAAGAATCCAGGGCGTGCTGTTGAGCCGATCATCCCAACGCTTAGAAACGAAGCCGATGATGTGGAGCCCAACAAAGAGCATCACCGCGATCATGGCGGTCACGGGGCTCCCGCGTCCGAGCCCGAGCCCGCCGACGGATAGTCGGCCATCAAAGAGCACGAACTTCTTGGCGCAATAGACCAGATCTTCGAAGTTCGTCACGCGGAAGATCAACCAGCCGAGCATCCAGAAGTAGGTGGTCACTACCCATCGCACCACGGTACCGGGCTTTGAGATCAGGAGCCCGTGCACCATCGTGCCCTTGGGTGTGATCGTTTGTAAGAGCCTGTTGAGGCACAGCAGCACCCCTTGATAGCCGCCCCAGATCACAAAGTTCCACGAGGCCCCGTGCCAGAGCCCGCCGAGGAGCATGGTGAGCATGAGGTTGATGTAAGTAAAGCCGGGCCCTTTTCTGCTCCCGCCGAGCGGGATGTAGAGGTAGTCACGGAGCCAGGACGAGAGCGAGATATGCCATCGTCTCCAGAACTCAATGATTGATGTGGAGAAGTAGGGGAAGTTGAAGTTGAGCGGGATCTCTACTCCAAAGACGCGCGATATACCGCGTGCGATGTCTGTATACCCCGAGAAATCACAGTAGATCTGCACCGCAAAGAGCGCCGTCCCGAGCATCACGATCAGGCTCGATTGCCCTTGGGGGGCCGAGAATATAGTGTCCACCATCGGCGCCACATTGTCGGCGATCAGTACTTTCTTGAAGAGCCCGACCAACGCCAGGTTCATCCCCGCTCGCATGCTTGCTCCGGTGACGGTCCACGGGCGATCGAGCGTCGGAAGAAGCTGTTGCGGACGAAGAATCGGACCGGCGACGAGTTGGGGGAAGTATGCGACAAACAACGCGACCCTGAGCAACGATCGCTCGGGCTTGATGTCGCCCCGATACGCGTCGATGGTGTAGCTCATCGTCTGGAAGGTATAGAAACTGATCCCGACCGGGAGCGTCACCTTGAGCACCGGCGCGGCCCATTGAATCCCAGACTGAGCCACCACCGTATCGAGGCTATCGATAAAGAAGTTGAAGTACTTGAAGAACGCGAGCATGCCCAGATTCGCGACCACCGAGGTGATCAGGAACGCCTTCTTGCGTTTGTTCTCTGAGAGCCCAAAGTAGGCCCCGTACACGATTGGACCAATAATCGAAAAACCAAGGGCCAAGCTCATCGCGGCGATGTTCTCGCCGCTGAAGCTGACCAGCGGAGATTCGAGCCAGCCCTGCCAATCGCCGGTCTGGAGCATCGGCCAGTTGGGCAACAAGAGCGCAAGCGTTGACCCGGCCATGATCAATGCCATTTTCAGGCGTTTCTTCGGCGAAATCTTGTACCCATCGATACCCAGGGCCGCGGTGTAATCGATCATCGTCGAAAGGACGATCAGCAGTACAAAGCGGACATCCCACCAGCCGTAGAACAGATAGCTGATCGCGACCAAAAACAGGTGCTGGGCCCGCACATGGCGTACCCACATCAGCCAGCCGAGGACGACAAGAAAGAGAACCAAGAACTCGGGTGATTGAAATAGCATCGCTTACGGCTCCGCCTTGTCAGAGTCTGCCTTCTGTGCTTCAACTGTTTGATTCAGTTGCTCGCCCAAGAGCGTGCTTAGCAAGTTTGCACCATCCCGGCTGGGATGAATCGCGTCGGAGAAGAGGTCCGCGCTCAGCGTCCGCTTGAGATCGATCACGGCGATGTTGTTGCGTGCGCTGATCTCTGCAATCGCCGCGACAAGCTCATCCTCGGCAGGCCCGATTGCTTCAGCCCCGCCGGGGTGAGTCGGGGCGATGACAAGGATCGGTGTGACGCCAGCGGCAGTAATTTGTTCGACGGTTTGTTCAATAAACGCGAGCCCATCTCGATTGCCCTCGCTCGTCCGATCCGCGAGCATCGAACTCACATCAAGAATATGGCGATCGAGCTTGTCTTCCGAGAGCATCAGGTCCATCTGGTACGGGGCGCTGAGCTCCATGGGCTTGGCGGGCAAAATCCCTCGGCGGGTCTTCATACGGACCTGCTCGTTGAGATGGCGGAGCGGGATCGTCCGCATCGAAATCAGGTTCGCTGTATCAGACACCGCGAACTGATCGCGGAGTTCCGGTCCAATCCCCGCGATCTCGGGGCCGTTGATCCATGGGTTATCTGTGTGGAAGCCTGCGCGGCGCATCGCCGAGGCGACCTCCGTGTTGATCGGCGAGATCCGCCCCATGAGCTCTGGTCGAAGCACCCAGATGATGTACTCAGGATCGCTCTCGATCATGCGCCCGATATAGATTCTCGCAGAGATCAGATCGAGCCCGTTGGAAGAGTGATTCTCGATCGAATACCCGTCGGCGAGTTGTGCCTGCACAACCGAACCATCAATACCTTCAACCCCGACCGAGTTGGTCACGATCAGCATCCGCTGCGTGCTCTCATCGGCCAACGCGAGCCGATCATCGAGCTTGATGATCCTTGAGAGATCGCCTGGAAATCCAAAGCTCGGGATCACAAAATACACCAAGAGACCGATGCCGATCACAATGCCCGAAGCAACTGCAACCGCGATTTTACCAAGTTCAAACATGGCGCGTGTGTTCTGAGTTGGTAGTTGATCACTCATATCAATATTCAGTTCTTGTATACGAATCGATTACTGATCGTGCCCGGTGAACTCGGGCATCTTGTGGCCAGCGTCTTTGAGGGTCTTCTCGCGTGATGCAAGCTCCATGTCGTGCTCGACCATCATCTTGGCGAGTTCTTCGACGGTGGTCTCTGGGACCCAGCCGAGCTTTTCCTTGGCCTTGGTCGGATCGCCCAAGAGCAGATCGACCTCGGCAGGACGCAGGTAGCGTGGATCAAACTCGACATGGTCGTCGAAGTTGAGCCCGACGGAGTTGAACGCCATCTCGGCGAACTCACGCACGGAGATCGTGCGTCCGGTCGCGACGACATAATCGTCGGCCTCGGGCATCTGGAGCATCATCCACATCATCTTGACATAATCGCCCGCAAAGCCCCAGTCGCGCTTGGCGTCGAGGTTGCCCAGGTACACCTTGTCCTGCATGCCCAGCTTGATGCGGCCGACGGCTCTGGTGATCTTGCGGGTCACGAAGGTCTCGCCGCGCCGGGGTGATTCGTGGTTGAAGAGAATGCCGCAGGACGCGTGCATGCCGTAGGACTCACGGAAGTTGACCGTCGCCCAGTGAGCCATGACCTTCGCACACGAGTAGGGCGAGCGTGGCCAGAACGGCGTGGTCTCGGACTGGGGGACTTCGAGGACCTTGCCGTACATTTCTGACGACGACGCCTGGTAGTAGCGAACCTGCTGTCCTGACTTGTCTTGGAAGTCGCGGATCGCTTCGAGCAGACGCAGCGCGCCCATCCCGACGGTGTCGGCGGTGTAGATCGGCATATCGAACGAAACGCGGACATGCGACTGGGCACCGAGGTTGTACACTTCGTGTGGCTTGGTGGTGTCGATGATCTTGTTGATGTTGTTGGCATCGCAGAGGTCGCCGTAGTGGAGCTTGAGCTTCGCGCCGTCGAGATGCGGGTCTTGGTAGACCTCATCGAGGCGTTCGGTGTTGAACGATGAAGCTCGGCGGATGATCCCGTGGACCTCGTAGCCCTTGGCAAGGAGGAACTCGGCGAGGTAGGAGCCGTCTTGGCCGGTGATCCCGGTGATGAGTGCGCGTTTGGTTTCGCTCATGGTGTGCTTTCCGCTCGAAGAGTACTGCGTGTGATAACCAGCTCGGACCCTGTGATCCGCCTGTGGTGTTCGTATTGTTGGATCATCGGCCGACAAAGCCAGTGGATTGACCGAGAATTGCTATTCAATAGGATCCTTTGTACGCCATCGGGGTCAAAAAGATCGCTGATGATCCGATCTCTTGATCAATCTTCATTTCGATCGGCTCCGCCTTGAGCGTGGTGGCCAGGGTGAGCGCTCCGAGCATGGCCGAGAGCGCGATGGCTCCGATGAGCACCCAGCGGGTGCGTTGGGTTCGCTCGGTTGAACGCGCGAGGATGAGCACAATCATCATCAAGAGCATCGGCTCGTGATACCGCTGCCAGCTTGCGTGATTCGCGCTCTGGGCGGCGACGAATGCGAGCAGTGCCCCGATCCATATCCACGCATCTCGGCGGGAGATCATGCCCAGCCAGAGCACCAGCGAGATCGCACCAGCGATCGAACCGAGAATAAACACGGGCGATCGGTCAAAGAGAGTCGGGAGCTTGCTGATCAGGATCCACCACCCGCCGTAGCGACCGGCGTCGTATGAATAAGACGATTCGGGTACGAGCCCAAGGATACATCCGACCAGACCAGCAAAGAGCACCCACGACCACTGATGCTTCCAAGCCTCTTTGAGCCTGGGCCAGAGTATCGGGGCAAAGAACACACTCAGAATGGCGAGTTGGGTGAGAATGAACCCGGGCGTCGCGTAGTTGGGCCCCTGGTGCATCCCCTGGAAGGTCGGGGGCACAAGCCCGCCCCAGATGGCCATGAACCAGACCAGCGCGCCCAGCGCGGGCAGCGTGCACGCGATGGCGATGCAAGTACGCCCGCTCCGGCTCAGGCTCGAGGAAAATAGTGTGCGTAATGTGGGTGTTTCTTTGTGTGAACCAATCCATGCGCTCAGCCAGATCACGCCGGCGGCCCAGATATGGATCTGCCTCATCCAGACAAGCACAAAGAGGATCACGCCCGAACACACCCATCGCTTCCAGGTTGGATTCGGAGCGAGTGAAATCAGCAGGATCGCGAGCACCCCGACCCAGCCCGCGTTATCAGGCAGCAGCCAGATGCCCGGATACAGAACATACATCGACACCAGCACAGGCATCACGACCGCGATCGCCAGCTTACCGAATCGGGCGCTGGCGACCCAGCCCAAGAGCCCAAAGAGCCCGAGCGTCCAGAGGCTGGCGATGAGTTGGATTCCGGTGTGCCCGATCCCGGCCCTTGCGAACCCGGACAGCAAGAGGTGGTATCCCGGCGTGGTCGCCGAGGCATAGTCGGTCAGGTCTGGGGAGGGGAGCTGGTCGGCGAACTGCTGGATCGCGAGCCAGTGGAAGTTCCAGTCATCAGCCGCCCCGCGACCGGACTGTGATCCAGAGAAGATCACGCCCCAGCACATCACCAGCCCGATCAGAACGATGCTAAAAGTCGCCAAGATCCGATCTTTGGTGCTCAAGGAGTTTTTCGCGTCATGCAGATCCATGGCTCACCATATCGGCCCGATCAGGGCCCGGCCCAGTTGCCAAACCACAATGTTGTCCATCTGCATGGGTTTTGTGCGAACTCTTGAGCGGATCGCTCCGTTGTGTCGATGCTTGGAGTACCAATGTCGGCTCAAACCACGCCATCCGATGCACCAGAACACCCCGCCCCGCAGGCGGGCGGGCTTGTGCGTGGGTTGATTCGTCTGGCGCGGCCGCACCAGTGGACCAAGGGTGTGTTCGTGCTCCTCGGGCCCTTGTTTGCGATCGCCGATGGCAAGCTCACCGATATGCCCCGCACAGAACTCGCGATGGCGACGGGACTTACCTTTCTGGGCTTCTGCCTGGCGGCCTCGGGCTGCTATGTGTTTAACGACCTGGCCGATGTGCAGCGCGATCGCGCTCATCCACGCAAAAAGAACCGCCCGCTCGCCAGCGGCGTCGTCCCTGTCGGGGTTGCCAAGATATTCGGCATCGCCCTGCTCGTGCTGAGTCTGGCATGCAGCCTCGGTGTGCCGACGGAGCTTCGCCTGTGGGTTATCGGGCTCATTATCCTTTATATCGCCAATGTGATGTGCTACTCCGCGGGGCTCAAGCACATTGTGATTATCGATGTGCTCTCGCTGTCGTCGGGATTTGTGCTCCGCGTGCTTGGTGGGTGTGCCGCGGTTGGCATCACGCCTTCGACCTGGCTGCTCAATGCGACGCTGTTCTTGAGTATGTTCTTGGCGTTTGGCAAGCGCTTGGGCGAACGCCGACATATGGGCTCCGATGAAGCCGCCACCGCTGCGCGCGATGTGCAGCAGCACTACTCTGACCAGATGCTGCGGATGTTCGTCGTGGTGACCGGTGTCGCAACTCTTTTAACATACATCAGTTATGTGCGGAGCCAAGAGGTCGAGTACCTGTACATCTTCGCAACTAGACAAGGCAGTCTACATGGCGAAGGCTTCGGGATGAACCTGCTCTGGATCACGGTTGCCCCCGCGACGCTGGCGTTGCTCCGCACGATCACGCTGCTGATGCGTGGGCGGTACGACGACCCGACCGAGCTGGCGATGCACGACAATATGGTGCGGGTGGCCGGGCTGGTGTTCATGGTGAGCATTGTCTTTGTGCTCTGGTTTCACATGATTCCTGCCTAATTCCGAGAATTCTTGAATCTTTTACCCGCTGGTATGGTAATTCTTGCGTGTGTGGGCGGCGCATATTCTGCGCTCCACCCATTCAGGGATTTGGGTCAATCTTATGGCCCAGACGATAGGGACCCAGACGGGCAATCGAATCAACCCGTCTCCACGCTGCAAAAGCCTGCCCCCCATGACGCGTATGTGGGTCAGGGTTCAAACAACTTTGCGTGGGGTCACAAACAAGCTGATGACTTCAGTTCATCAGTCAGGTCACCGTCTCTCATGGCCGATTCGTATGTTTGAGAGTAGATCGTGACGGACAGTGTTTAGATGGCTTATTCAAAGCCGAACCATGACCACACACCAATCACCGTGTGCTATGGCCTACGAGACATGAACATTTAGTTGGAGATTTTCAGATGAACAGGGATCAATCAAAACGCACGACGCCCAGAGTGAGCGGACGGATGCTCACCAGCATCGTCGGCGCCATGGTCGGGCTCAGCGCGATGGCCACCGGCTCGGCCATCGCTCAGGGCTACGCATACGACGAACCAACCGAGACCCTCCCGACCCCAGAAGAAAGCATCGACTACGCGGCCCTGGCCGCGATGGCGGCTGGACGCGGCGGCGGTGGCGGGGGCTCCAACGACGGGCTCCGCAAGTGGACCGATGTCTCCAAGGACTTCACCAAGGTGGTCTCGACCGCTGATGGCAGCTCGTTCTACAACCTGTACATCAATAAGAAGACGAACCAAGTGCTCGCCGAGCTCCCACGCGGGTTCGACAAGCAGCACCACTTCTTCGCGATGACCGTCGCGGGCGGCGAGACCTTCGCGGGGCTCCAGTCGGGCGATCTCTACACCAAGTGGAAGCGGATCGGCAACCGTCTGGCGCTGATCCAGCCTCAGATCGCGGTCCGCTCGACAGGCGATCAGGAATCCAAGGACTCGGTCGAGACCGTGTTCACCGATCGCGTGCTCCTCGATGTCGCCATCCTTTCGACGGGTCCGACCGGGCAGCCTGTGATTGACCTCGACGACCTGCTCGTCGGAAAGGCGACCTCGTTCTTCGGCGGCTCGGCACGCGGGCTCAACAAGAACCTGACCGTGGTCGACACGATCAAGGCCTTCCCCAAGAACATCGAGATCGAGTTCGAGGGCCCCGTGGCCGGCGGCACGATGAAGAAGTTCCATTACTCCATCTCCCACATCCAGGGCGATCGCAGCTTTAAGCCACGCCAGGCCGACCAGCGCGTGGGCTACTTCGTGACGACCTATACCGACCTTGGCAAGTACGACGCGAAGGAAAAGAACCGCCGACTGATCAACCGCTGGCATGTCGAGAAGGCTGATCCGAAGCTGACGATGAGCCCGCCCAAGGAACCCATCGTGTACTACATCGAGCACACGGTGCCCATCCGCTACCGCCGATGGGTGCGCGAGGGTGTCGAGAGCTGGAACGACGCGTTTCGCGCGATCGGCATCGAGGGCGCGATCCAGGTGCGCTACCAGGACAAGGCCTCGGGCGCCAACATGGATAAGGATCCGGAAGATGTGCGCTACAACTTCGTGCGTTGGATCTCCAACGATGTCGCGACGGCTATTGGCCCTTCACGCGTCAACCCGATGACCGGACAGATCCTCGACGCTGATGTCGTGCTGACCGATGGCTGGGCGCGCGTGTTCACCTACCGCTGGGAGGACCTGCTGGGTTCGCTGGCGACCGAGGGCTACGCACCGGCCACGCTCCAATGGCTCGAAGAGAACCCGGAGTGGGACCCGCGCCTGCGTCTGGCATCGCCTGACCAGCGCGAGCGGATGCTCATCGAGCGTTCCGTCTGCAACCATGACGATCACAGCGAGGGCGACCACGCGATGCACCAGATCTCGCAGAGCTCACAGAGCTCCGACGGGTTCATCCCCGGCTTGAACATGATCGGCGACGATCAGTTTGACGGGCTCAACGGGCGCGCTTCACAGGTATCGGGCATGTGTATGGCCGCCACGGGCAAGGCGCTCGATCTGGCGAACATGCGGATGTACCTGAGCATGATCGAGATGTTCGCGACGGATCTGCAAGCCGCCAAAGAAGGCGGGGTCGCAGCCGCGTCGGCGAGCGCGTCATCCATGGAACCCGAGATCGCCCCAGAGGATCTCGAGAAGATCCGCAAGCAGCTCGAAGAAAACCCTGGCCTGCGTGCGATGATCCCGCCCGAGTACCTCGCGTTGCTCGAAGAGCCAGAAGAACCCGAAGCGGTTGAAGAACCAGCCGAGGAAGAAGTGGCCGAGGCAGACGAGAAGCCCGCCAAGAAGGTCGACATGATCGACGGCGTCCCCGAGTGGTTCGTCGGCCCGATGCTCTCTGAGCTCGTGGCCCACGAGGTCGGGCACACCCTTGGTCTGCGTCACAACTTCAAGGGCTCGAGCTCATACTCGCTCGACGACATCAACTCCGAGGCCATGAAGGACAAGAAGCCCTGGTCGTCATCCGTGATGGACTACAACGGCATCAACATCCGCATGCCCGGCTCCGGTGAGATCCAAGGCAACTACTCATCGCACGGCATTGGTCCATACGACTACTGGGCGATTGAATATGGCTACGGCAGCGGCGATCTCGAGAAGGTGCTCTCACGCGTATCCGAGCCCGAGCTCGCCTACGGCACCGACGAGGACACCTTTGGTCCTGACCCACGCGCCCGTCGTTATGACCTGGCCGAGAACCCATTGGATTATGCCAACAGCCAGATGGAGCTTGTCAACACGATCCGTTCGGGTCTGACCAGCAAGTTCGTCAAGGACGGCGAGTCCTGGTCACGCGCCCGTCGTGGGTACCTGATCTCGCTCAACACCCAGATGCAGAGCCTGTCGATGATGGGCAACTGGATCGGGTCGGCGTATGTCTACCGCGATAAGAAGGGTGACCCGGGCAGCCGAGCACCGATCGAGGTCGTGCCTGCAGAGCGCCAGCGTGCGGCTCTCCAGTTCGTGATTGACAATGCGTTTATGGACGACGCCTACGGCATCACCCCTGACCTGCTCGCCCACGCCACCGTTGATAAGTGGTGGGACGATGCGGCCAATGTCATGGCCGATGCGGCCATGCCTATTCACGATCGCGTGATGGGGATGCAGGCCTCGGCGTTGACCATGCTGCTCAACCCGCAGACAGTGCAGCGTGTGTATGACTACGAGCTGTTCGTCCCTGCGGATCAGGACGCGCTGACGCTCGCCGAGCTGATGGAAACCGTGACCGAATCCATCTGGACCGAGGTTGGCGCCAAGGCGACTAAGAAGTACACCAACCGCGAGCCGATGATCTCATCGCTCCGGCGGAACCTGCAACGCGAGCATCTTGATCGTCTGATCAGCCTCGCGTTCACGGCCCGTGGGTACAACTCCTCGGCCAAGTCCACCAAGACCCTCGCGGTCATGCACTTGGGCTCGATCAAGTCCAATGTGGACAAGACCCTTGAGTCCTCGGGCAACATCGACGCGTACACCCTGGCGCATCTCCAGGAGATCTCCACCCGTGTGGCGAAGGCTCTTGATGCGGGCTATGTGTACGATCGCTAAGGCTGAGAACATTTGGAACTACAGAGCGGGCAGCCCATTT
>TARA_R110002072_G_scaffold301084_2_pt1 | contig 133092 bp, 133 predicted proteins | sample TARA_R110002072 | Tara Oceans TARA_R110002072 (sample SAMEA4397118) | marine metagenome | biome: Polar Biome; feature: [SRF] surface water layer (ENVO:00010504); material: water (ENVO:00002006), including particulate matter (ENVO:01000060) such as... | depth 5 m
TTAAAGCTTGCCGCTGCGACCAAAGGGAGCCAAACCATGCTCAGCTGGGACGAATTAGATACCGAAGACACCACAGCCCCCACAAAAAAGGGAGCGTCGAACGCCGCCTCAAACCAGGCCAATAGCGCAGACGCACAACTCGACCAGCAGGCCACCGCCGCCGTCGACAACGCTCGCCACGTCGCCAACGACGACTCCGACGCCGTCGCCCGGGCCAAAGCCGCTCTCGATCAACTGGACATCCAGGAAGGCCTCGACGAGCTGGAAGGCTCCGCTGCACGAGTCAACGTTGACGCCAAGCAGATGATCAACTGCCGCGCCGATCTCAACCAACTGGTGCCGTTCAAATACGAATGGGCCTGGCAGAAGTACCAGGACGGCTGCGCCAACCACTGGATGCCGCAAGAGGTCAACATGACCGCCGACATCGCCCTGTGGAAAACACCCGAAGGCCTGACCGACGACGAGCGCCGTATCGTCAAACGCAACCTCGGCTTCTTTTCCACCGCCGATTCGCTAGTTGCCAACAATCTGGTGCTGGCCGTGTACCGCCTGATCACCAACCCCGAGTGCCGCCAGTACATCCTGCGACAGGCCTTTGAAGAGGCAATCCACACCCACGCCTATCAGTACTGCATCGAATCACTGGGCATGGACGAAGGCGAGATCTTCAACATGTACCACGAGATTCCCTCGGTCGCGAAAAAAGCCGCCTGGGGTCTCAAGTACACTCGCTCGATCTCCGACCCAACCTTCAACACCGGCACCGTCGAGACCGACAAGGAACTGCTGCGCAACCTGATCGCCTACTACTGCGTACTGGAAGGCATCTTCTTCTACTGCGGTTTCACCCAGATCCTGTCCATGGGCCGCCGCAACAAAATGACCGGCGTCGCCGAGCAGTTCCAGTACATCCTGCGTGACGAGTCCATGCACCTGAACTTCGGCATCGACGTGATCAATCAGATCAAGATCGAGAACCCGCACCTGTGGGATGCCAGCATGAAAGACGAAGCCACGCAGATGATCCTGCAAGGCACCCAGCTGGAAATCGAATACGCCCGCGACACCATGCCCCGCGGCGTACTCGGCATGAACGCCGCAATGATGGAGGAGTACCTCAAGTTCATCGCCAACCGCCGCCTGACTCAAATAGGCCTGAAAGAAGAGTATCCAGGCACAGTGAATCCCTTCCCGTGGATGAGCGAAATCATGGATTTGAAGAAGGAGAAGAACTTCTTTGAAACGCGGGTAATCGAATATCAGACCGGTGGCGCGCTGAGCTGGGACTGATGGATCAGGGACACGGCCGCGCCGTGTCCCCGACAATCGGATAGCAGTGGGTTATCCGGCGATCTGCGCTTTGTTGAAAGCCTTTTGCGACGGAACCCCTGCTGGCAGAACCCGTCGCAAGATGTCAGCCAACGTGATCACGCCACGCACTTCGTTCCCCTCCATCAACACGGCCAAGTGGGCACTGGCTTCGCGCATGCGCGCAAGGGCTTCGTAGACTGGCGTTTGCGCCCCTAGAATAAAGGCTGGTCGTGCGCATTCTTTAGCAGGCTGGGTATCTGCCAGCAGCAATGTATCGCGCACATGCACAACCGAGGGCGGAGCCCCATCCTGCCCAAGCATAAGAATACGCATATGCTTCGATTCAAACGCAGCAGCGCGTACATCCGCGACGGTTGCCTGAGATGTGACATGGGCCGACTTCAACCCCTTGTCCACCAGCGCCTCAACTGACAGCGTGCCGAGGTCAATCAACCCGGAAATCTGCTGCTGCATCTGCGGCTCTAGCGCGCCAACATTGGCCGAGTGCTCTACCAGTTGTCTGATGGTGGCAATGTCCCGACCGCCAACAGCGGCGCTTTCAACTGGCTCCACGCCGGCAGCCCTTACCAGGCGGTTGGCAATACTGTTCACCCAGTTCAAGAACGGACGTAGCGGCCAGATATAGGCGCGCGAAATAACCCCAATGGACAATGCAGAGGTCTCCGGGTGCGCAATAGCCCAAGACTTCGGAGCCATCTCGCCGACCACCAGATGCAGAAAGGTCACGACAAACAGTGCCAAGGCAAATGCGACACCGCCAGCGGCCCATTCCGGCATTCCCATGGCCGTAAACATTGGCCCCAGCCATGAATCGACCGCAGGTTTGCTCACCGCGCCCAGCACAAAGGTACACACGGTAATACCCAACTGCGCCCCAGCGAGCATCAGCGTCAGGTCATTCATGCCTCGAAGCGCGGCCCTGGCGGACAGGCTGTTAGCAGCCAACTGCTCAAGGCGCTGACGCCGAGCCCCAAGCAGGGCGAACTCGATGATCACAAAAAATGCGCTCAGGGCGATCATGGCGGTGGTCGCCAAAAGAATAATCAATACGTCGCTCACAGGTCACCCTCCGCAGCCGTTATCTCGACCAGCCGTACACGCAACTCAGTGGGCACATGCCGCTCTATCTTCAGCACATCAACCTCGATACGGTGCCTGACGGGTTCGTCTGCCACCAGCTCAGCCGGATCCACTGGCAGATCGATCAGCACACACTGTCCCTCGACGGGCAAGGCACCAAGTTCTGCAATCAACATACCGGCGATGGTTTCCACATCGCCCCTTGGCAGGTCGTAGCCAATAGCGCGCTCAACCTCGTCAAGGTGAACGTCGCCGTCCATGATCCAGACACCTTCGCCGCCGTCTACGACAGGTTTGTGGGTTTGAGTATCGTGCTCGTCAGTAATGTCACCCACCACTTCCTCGGCCAGATCCTCGAGGGTGAGTACGCCAGCGAAGCCGCCGTACTCATCGATCACACAAGCCAGCTCGTTATGAGTGTCAATCAACTGCTGAAGGGCGTCAGGAAGCAGCATCAGCGTAGGCACGACGGTTGCCGGTCGCATAACAGACCCAACCAGTTGGTCGGGGCCGTCGCTCGCAAGGCGCAAGATCACATCCACCATATGTACAACACCGACCACACTGTCGTCTTCGTCATTGATAACCGGGTAACGTGTGTGCGCGCGGGCCATAAGATCACGCACTTCAGCGAGCGTAGTCTCGGGTTCTACCCAGTCGACTTGCGCTCTGGGGACCATGGCATGCTCGACGTCGCGCTGAGGAAAATCGAGAATTCGATCCAGCATCAGCGACAGTTCATGCGGCAGGTCGCCGCTATCACGCGAGTCAGCGATGATACGCGGCAGATCCTCGGCAGAGGCGCTCACATCCAGATCATGGATGGGTTCGATGCGCAGCAAGCGCAGAAATATATTCGCCGACTTGTCGAAAAAACCGATCAACCAGCCAAACACTGTGAGATAGATCAGCGTTGAGTTAGCCAGACCGCGGGCCAGCGGCTCGGGGTTGGCGATAGCCAGGTTCTTTGGGAAGAGCTCACCGAATATCATCTGAATGATGGTCGCCAATACCAAAGCCGATACTGTGCCGATGGCAACGCCAACTGCAACGGGCACGCCCGCACCGCCCAGAAGCACACCGAGTGACTGACCGACCAGCGGTTCTGCGACAAATCCAACCATCAGGCCCGTTACAGTGATACCCAGCTGGGCGCCAGAGAGCATAAAGCTGGTACGCTGGGTAACCTTGAATGCCCGCTGTGCAGCGACATCACCCTCGGCGGCACGTGCAGCCAATCGAGTACGATCGACCGACATATAGGCAAATTCCTGAGCAACAAAGTAGCCATTGGCAGCGATGATCGCCAGGATAACGAGAATGCCAAGAAGTAAAAGCAGGATGGGTTCGATCACGATGGCAGTACCCGCGAGGAAATAACAGCAGGGCTACTGAAGGTCGATAAGGCGTTCACGGGTACTGATGCTTCCTATGTAATGAGATTCCGCGATCCTATCAGAGTAGTGGAACTGCGCAATTAATATCTGAAGCGCACTACTGCCAGCGCGCTTAACGCTTGATGCAAACGAACAGAGCATTGCCTGACGCGCCATTCCAGGGCATGAGCTTCTCGTAATCATGCTCCAGCACATGCACTTCAAAATACGGGTCCAGCAACGTAACCAGCTCAGTGAAACTGACCGCCACCATCGGGTGTTGGTCGTGCCAGACCTGCGTTTCACCACCCATGGTTTTTTCAATACGCAGCTTCAACGATTGCTGCTCGCCAGCGCCCGCATAGTGCCAAGCAGAGCTAAAGCTGAATACGGCATCAGCCTGCTGGACGCTGTGTGAAGCGAAGGAGCTGTTATCGATCTGCTGCTTGTCGACCGCGTTAAAGCAGAACAGCCCGCCGTCAGCCAAAGCTGTGTGCACGCTGGAGATGCATGCCTGCAACCGCTCAACGCTGGCGCTGTAATGAATGGAATAGAGAAAGCAGGTAATCAGGTCGCACGGCTGGCTAATGTTGAATGCACACATATCCTGCAAGGAGAATTGCGCTTCCGGACAGCGAGACTGCGCCCGATCCAGCATCGGTTGGTTGATGTCCAGCCCGCTGCTCTGGTAGCCCGCATCAAGAAAATAACGCACATGCGGACCGGTACCGCAGGCCAGGTCCAGATGCCTTTTGCCGCCATTACCGAAAAGCTGCTGCAGGCGCTGAACGCACTGGCTCTGCGCGCTGTAATCGATATCGGCACACATCAAATCGTAGTACGCCGACAGGTCGGTATAAATAGCGGTTCTGGGCATAATGATTGAAAGCTGAGCGGTGGGGCGCGAATCATATATCGGAACATGGAAATCGCCCACCACTGTATGTTGAAGGCAATCTCTGGCCAGAGAATTGCCTTGAAACAACTGTGATCAAGCGCCAAACAAGCACTGCGTTACTCTGACCAAAATCGCACAAACTCAGGTAGGAGCGGCCGCCTGGCCGCGAAGCAGAATGCATGGACCCAGCCCCTTCGCGGCGGGGCCGCCGCTCCCACCAAGCTGCCATCAAGCTCCCATTAAACCCAGCCGAGGGCACACATGACCGCACCGCTTATTTCCGCCAGGGCGACCGCCGCTCTGCAAAACCTGTTTATTGGCGATGCCTTGGCCATGCCGGTGCATTGGTTCTATAACGTACGGGATATCGACGAGGCATTCCCCGGAGGCATCCACACCTTTGAGGCGCCACCGTTATTTCACCCCTCCTCAATCATGTCGCTGCACTCCACCAGCCGAGGCGGTCGCAAAACCGCTGGAGGCCAAGTGCAAACCGACATCGTCGGCGGTGTGATCCTCAAGGGCAAAGAGCCGTTCTGGGATCGCCCCAACATGCATTACCACCAGGGCATGCGCGCCGGGGACAACACCCTCAACGCCCATTGTGCGCTGACCCTCATGCAGGTAATGAACAAAGCCGACGGGCACTACGATCGCGATGGGTTTCTGCAGGCCTATGTTCAACTGATGATGGCCGATGAACCGGCGCACCCGGATACCTACGCCGAGTCCTACCACCGCGGCTTTTTCGCCAACCTGGTCAAAGGTCTGCCGGCTGATCAGTGCGCCGCCGTTACCCACGACACCCCCTCCGTCGGCGGCCTGACCACCATTGCCCCGCTCGCCATCGGCGAACGCCTGCGCGGCACCCCATTGGCTGATACGCGCCAGCTATGCCGTGAGCATCTAGCCCTGACCCATCCGGACGCCAGCCTGGCAGAGGTATGTGACGCCTATGTCGATCTGATTGATGGATTGCTGTTTCGTGATAGCGATGCTTCGGTGCCAGAACTGCTGCTGAAAGCCACGCGCGGCCTACCCCGTCGCGAACTGAGCAAACTGGTCGACGGCAATCGCCCGGAGCGGGAGGTTATCGGCCGCGTGCTCTCCCCGGCCTGTTATATCAGCGATTCCTGGCCCGCCGTACTTTATCTAGCCTGCAAGCACCAGCAGGATCCGCTACGGGCGCTACAGATCAACGCCGAAGTTGGTGGCGATAATGTGCACCGGGGTGCAGTGCTGGGTGTTTTGTTGGGGCTGACCCATGGCGCGCCAGCCGGCGATCTGTTTGCGCAGTTGACCAAACAGGCAGTCATCAGTGAGGCCATTCAGAAGCTCGTTACCTACTAGCTTGGCGTAAAGAGCTTACTCCGCTTGGATTCCCGCCTTCGCGGGAATGACGGGAGGGGGCGGGAATGACTAGGATGGAAAGAATGGCAAGGGTGGAAGGAATGGCGGGACGGCGGGGATGGTGGGGATATACGACCGGCCGTAGGGCCAACCCCGGTAGGAGCGACGGCCCCGTCGCGAAGCAGAATCCGCCAACTCCCAGCCAAAACACTGCCAGAAACCCGATACACTCCCCCTACCGTCAAGGCAAAAAACTACCCCCCAGGAGCCCCAGATCATGCAGACAATCACCCTAGGCGCAACAGCGGTCCCACGCATCGGCCAAGGCACCTGGCGCATGGGCGAAGATGCCAACCAACGCCAAGCCGAAGTCCGCGCCCTGCGTGAAGGCCTGGATCTGGGTATGACGCTGATCGATACCGCGGAAATGTACGCTGAAGGCGGCGCAGAACAGATAGTTGGCGAAGCGATTTGTGGCCGGCGCGACGAGGTCTATCTGGTCAGCAAGGTCTACCCGCACAACGCCAATGCTGCCGGCGTGCAAGCCGCCTGCGAGCGCAGCCTGCAGCGCCTGGGTACAGAAACGATTGACCTATACCTGCTGCACTGGCGCGGGCAATATCCACTAAGCGAGACAGTAGCCGCCTTTGAGCAACTACGTGATCAAGGCAAGATTCGCCACTGGGGCGTGTCCAACTTCGATGTAGCCGATCTTGAAGAACTCGATAACCCTGACTGTGCAACCAATCAGGTGCTCTATAACCCTGAAGCCCGCGGCATTGAATACGACCTGCTGGCCTGGCAAGCACAGCATTCCATGCCGCTTATGGCTTACTGCCCGATCGGCCAGGGCGGCGCGCTGCTGAAAGACCCGGCACTGCAAAACATCGCCCAAAAGCACAACGCAACAACCGCCCAGGTGGCACTGGCTTGGGTATTGCGGCACCCAGGCGTCATCGCTATCCCCAAGGCAGTGGGCCTGGAACATCTCAAGCAGAATGCCGCGGCCGACTCCCTGCAACTTGATGGGCAGGACTTAGCCCTTATAGAGGCGGCTTACCCAGCACCAAAACAGAAAACATCGTTGCAGATGGTGTAAACGCCGCCAGATTATTACCGAAGGTGTCTGCATCGGGTCCAAGCCGCCGCGCCCGTGGCATAGTGCGGCTTGATTCTGCCCTGTACTGTCCAGCCCAGCCAGCCTAAGGAACGCCTGTGTCCACCAGCGTGCAAATGAACAATATCCATCTCAGCTATCCCACTGAATCCGGGACAGTTGCAGTACTCAACAATGCCTCGCTGACGATCCCCCCGGGTGAAACACTGGCTATCACCGGCCCGTCCGGCAGCGGCAAGACGTCTCTGCTGCTTTTGCTCTCGGGCCTGGAGCGTCCGGACGAAGGCGAAATACTGGTGGGCAGTCAATGCCTGGGCGACATGGACTCCAATGCACTGGCCGACTGGCGCAGCGCGCATCTGGGGATCATCTTCCAGTCATTCCACCTGCTGCCCGGGCTTAGCGCGCTGGGCAACGTCAGTCTGCCACTGGAAATCGCTTGGCAACCGCAGGCGCGTGAGCGTTCGATCGCCATGCTTGAGGCGGTCGGGCTCGGCCACCGCTTGCAGCACTACCCCACTCAGCTCTCCGGTGGTGAGCAACAGCGTGTGGCGATTGCGCGAGCGCTGGTGCATCAGCCCAGTCTCTTGTTAGGCGATGAGCCGACCGGCAATCTGGATCAGAAAACCGGCGAGAAAATACTCACGCTGCTGTTCGACCTGCACAAGGAAAGTAAATCCACGCTGGTGCTGGTAACCCACGATGAGCGCGTCGCCGAGCGCTGCCAACACCGGGTCAGAATGGATCAAGGGCGTCTGCATGCGCTCTAGAACCTCGTTACTCTGGATGCTCCGGTTCGCTATCGCCGACCTGCGCTCACGCATTTCCGTTCTGAAAGTGTTTCTCGCCTGCCTGATCCTTGGCGTCACGCTGGTCGCTGCCACCGCCAGCCTGTACCGCGTGATCGAGCAGAGCCTGCTGGCCGATACCCGCGCACTATTGGGCGGCGATGTGGAGCTGGACAGCAATCAGCCGCTGCCGGACGAAGTGCTGGAATGGATCCGCGCCAACGGCAACATCTCGCTGGTACGCGAACTGGACACCATGGTCAGCGACGCCAATGGTGAGCAGTTCTTCAATGCGGAAATACTCATCCCCGACGCCGCCTACCCGCTGTACGGCAAACTGCAACTGACGCCCGACCAGCCCCGCGCTGAACTGACCGCGCAGCAAAATGGACTCTGGGGTGCGGTTATCGACCCCATGCTGGCGGAGCGCCTGGGCCAGAGCATCGGCGATGAAATCCAGATTGGCGCGGCTACCTTCCGCATCAGCGGCCTGATTCAGGCGCAGCCGGATCGCAACCTGAATGCCAACTGGCGCGGCCTGCCGATCATGATCTCCGACCAGGCCCTGCAGGATGCGCAACTGATTCAACCTGGCAGCCGGGTTGACTATGAATACCGCGTACAGACAGATCAGGACCTGGGCCTCTGGCTGAGCGAGTTCGAGCAAGCCTTTCCCGATCCCCAGTGGGATACCACCACCTTTGCCGAACGCAGCGAACGCCTGGCCGAACGTCTGGACCAGATGGCCACGGCGCTGATCCTGATTGCCTTCACTACGCTGTTTATCGGCGGCCTGGGGGTGGCCAACAGCATTCACGCTTATCTGGACGAGAAGCTCGGTACCATCGCCACCTTGCAGACGCTGGGCTTGCGCCGCGCGCCGCTGGTGGGCATATATTTGCTGCAGATCGGCATACTTGGCAGCCTCGCCGGGGTTATTGGTGGTGCGCTCGGGCTAGCGCTTTCCGCTTTGGCGCTGACGCTGGCTGGCGATGCCTTCGCGCTGTCTGGCCCAGGCAGCGCCGGCCAGTGGATCGCACTTTGGGTACTGCCCTTGCTCCTGAGCTGGCTGTTCGCCGTACTCACCGCCTACGTCTTCGCACTGCCGGCGTTGGCCAGAGCGTTGGCGGCATCGCCGGCAGGGCTGTTCAGAGGCAAGGTTCAAGCTGCCCGGCATGAGCCACGCAGTTGGCGCATGGCAAGCTATCTGCTGTTAGGGCTGTATATCGCCGCCACGCTGTTCTGGCTGCCCTCGCCGCAACTGGGCTTTATGTTCCTGCTCGCCGTAGTGGTGCTATGGGGTTTGCTGGAAGCGCTGATCAAGGGTCTGCAGCGCCTGGCCAAGGCTCTGGAAAACGGCGGTTTTGCCGAGCGCAACTTTGCTCGGCGGCTGGCTTTGGCCAACCTGCACCGGCCGGATTCGCCCTTGCGCGCCACGCTGCTATCGCTGGGTACCGCGCTGACACTGGTGGTCGCCTGCACCCTGCTCGTCAGTACATTGCTGCGGGCATTGGAAACGACCATCCCCGCTGAAGCCCCGGCGCTTATCCTTTATGAAGTGCTGCCTGATCAGATTGGCGCGCTCAATACCGGCCTGGCCGCTCTGGATCCCGAAGCCCGTACCGAACTGCTGCCGCTGGTACGTGGCCGCCTGGGTGCCATCAACCAGACACCTGTCGCCGAGTTATCGGTCGACGATTCCCGCGCCAGACACGAAGCCATGGGCGATGAATACAAGCTCAGCTATTTGTCTGGCAACCCGGAAGATCTGGAGCTGGTCGCCGGGGTATGGTGGACTGCACCTGCCGCAGAAGGGCAGCCTGCCTATATGGCCATGGAAGACCGCGAAGCCAACGAACTCGGGCTGAGCGTCGGCGATCAGGTCGCGTTTCTGGTCGAAGGTCAGACCATTAACACTGAGATCCGCGCTCTGTATCGACAAAAAGGCCTGCAAACGCGCTTCTGGTTTGAAGGCGTGCTGCAGGACGGCGCACTGGACGCGCTGATTGGCCGTTACGTTGGCGTGGTTTACCAGAGCGACCCCGCCGCACAACAGTCCCAGCAATGGTTGGCCAGAAATATTCCCAACGTCATTACTCTGCGCACCGCCGACTGGCTCAACACCGCTGGCGATCTGCTCGGCAAGGCCACCGCCGGTCTCGCTGCTGTCGCCCTGATCAGCCTCAGCGCTAGCCTGCTGGTACTCTCCAGCGTGGTCAGTGTGAGCCGCAGGCGCCAGCTTTATGAAGCCAACCTGCTGCACTGCCTGGGCGCCCGGCACGGTGCCATTCGTCTATCGATGCTGCTTGAGTCAGGCTTGCTGACGCTGATCGCTACCTTGTTCGCCACCGGCCTCGGCGCACTGATTGCCCTGCCGCTGGCGGCGACGCTTCTGAAGCTGCCAGCAGGCGATCTCTGGTGGCTTGGCGCGCTGGTAGCGGGTGCGGTCAGCTACCTGGCACTGTTAGGTGGCCTGCTGCCAACACTGCGAGCATTGCATCAGAACCAGGCGATGTTGTTGCGCGAGGGGTAATGTTGAAACAGCGCAGTGAGTGACGCGTCAAGCAAAAGCTCGCGCCTAATCCTGCTCCCAACGGATACTGGAACTCATGGAAAAGTTGGTACTGTTCATCGCATCGACTTTTTTGCATAACCTGCGGCGCTGCAGATATGAAATGCCCTGGTGGGTCTGCCAGGAACTCGGTGTCAGTGTCAGGTGAGGCTGATCGCTGCAGATGTTGAAGCTGCGCTTGGCACTGACCGGCTTGGGCTCCGGACCATAGAGAGCGATTAGCTCGATCGTCAGGCACTTGAAGAGGATATCCCCTTTTGGCCGATTATTTTGCATCGGAATCCCAGCTTGCCTGGCAATGCGCCCAAGCACTTCCCTGAAAGTACCAATATGCATGAACTCACCCGACAGCAGCGGTCCCTGACGGGTGCTTTCACGTATACTCGACGGTGAAGCCGCCACAGGCTGCTGCACGTCGTCCTGGTCGTCATGTTCCTCAGTGGGAGCCTGCTCAAAGTCCGTTACATCCATGATCACATCGCCATGCGAAGTCCTGAGGGTGGCGAGAATATACTCTACGTAGATGGCTTCCTGGCTCATGTTGCTGATGATGCACAGCGCATCCAGGTCTTTTTCTTTACCTCGGTTGATCAGCAACCTGGGCGTGCGCTGACGGCGAAAGCCGGAATACAGCAACTGCGCGTAAATTACCCAAACGAGCAGAGTAGCGACGCCAACACCCACATTCAAAACCGCCTGGTTTGTTTCTATCCAATCAATCATGGGCTAAACCACATCTCCTCTTGTGACACGTTCATGGCCCTAATGGCCTGCGCGTGTGACAAGTGTATTGACGATAGATGCAATTTATTCAAACCCGGGCGGGTCAGACTGGCTACTGATAGAACCCAAACCGCCGAACGCATACATCCACATCAAACGCCTCGCCGATGGCGATCACGGCAATGCTGCGGATCGTCGCGGGGTCCAGCTCAAGGTCCGTGCGGTGCGGCTGCAACTGCAACTGCAACTGCGTATAGGGCACCACAAACCGAGCCCATTCCGGCTGCACATTCACGGTGCAGCGGAAGGATTGCCAGGGCTTGGTCAACTGGGTGGATTTGACGTTCAGGTTGTACTCGTGCGCCGGGCCGCACAGCTCGATAAAGAACCCCGCGTAATCGCCACACTGCCAGCTTGGCTGGATATCAAGCTTCATCTGCACAAAGCCGCCGTTGTTCTCCAGGCTGGTGCGGCCGGAAAGACAGGTACAGGCCGAGCCATGGCGCTCGCCCTGCCTCACTTCAGCGGTGGAAACGCCGCCCATGACCTGATCGGTAATTGCGGTCCAGGGCGATGGCTCGGCCTGATATGCCTGGTAAACATCGATCAGTTGGTCATCGCGCAGCGAAGTTCCGTGGGTCTTTATGTGCTCGGTCATAGAGTCTCATTCGCAAAACATGAAGCTTAGGACGGTCTGTCCATCAACAGCAAGGTCGAGGTCGCAGAGGCCAGCAATCGGTCATTTGCATCAACGATCCGGCCTTCGGCATACGCCGTTCGTCGACCCATAGTCATCACCGAACCAATCGCTCTTATTGTGCCTGTCTCCACCGTGATTGCGCGGTGATAGGCCACTTTCAATTCCAGCGTGGTATGGATCTGATCAGCCTTGAGTCTGGAGTGCACTGCACAGCCCAGCGCGCTATCCAGCAGCGTTGCGGCGAATCCGCCGTGCACGCTGCCAATCGGGTTATAGGCATGTATACCCGGTTCAGCTTCAAACACGGCGTGACCCTCGGCGATCTCCACCAGGCGGAACTTGAGCGTCTGGCCAATCGGCGCGCCCTTGCCGGAGGCCAATAATGTCTGCAGCTGCTCCAGCCCGGTGGCATCGGGGTTGGTATCGTTCAAGTTCATATCTGCACTCCTCAGCGAAATCTCAGCCAAATCAAATGTGAGGCCGCAAGAAGCTGGATATAGCCAGTTAGCGCCTCACGATTTCTACTTATCCAGCACCTTGACAACGACGCCGGAACTTGTAACTCTCATCATAAGAGCTACTAAAGGAATGTCAAATGAAAACCAAATCCTTTGCAGGCATGCGCTGCTCGGTGGCGGGCGCGCTGGAAATCATCGGTGATCGCTGGACCCTGCTGTTGCTCCGTGATCTGGGCCTGGGACTGTCGCGCTATGACGATTTCAGAAAGAGCTGCGGCATCCCCACCACCACCCTGGCCAAGCGGCTGCAGTCGCTGGAGGAGCACGGCGTGGTCAAGCGGACGCGCTACAACGAGCGTCCACCCCGTGACGAATATCACCTGACTGCCAAAGGCCGGGATCTGTGGAAAGTCACCACCGCGCTGCGTGAATGGGGGGATCGCTGGGATGCCTCGGGCTATGGCGCGCCCACCATCGAAGTAGTTGATCGTGAGACTGAAAACGAATTACGCCTCGCCCTGGTCGATCCGAAGACCGGCCAGGTTGTCCCGCGCGACAGGATCTTGATGCGCCCCGGCCCCGGCGCCGATGCCAGGGTTCACGCCATGCTGGCCCCGTCCAAGGCCAGGTCCGATACCTGAGTGACTATCCCTCAACGCTTCTCTTCAGGAGATACACAGATGACAGTTACAACGCTCGAATCCCTGGTCGTAGGCTCACATAGAAGCGCGCAGAACATCGCCCGTAACGACGCACGCCACCCGGTCGAAACGCTGAATTTTTTCGGCCTAAAACCCGACATGACCGTGCTGGAAATTCTGCCGGCCCTGGGCTGGTACACAGAAATCATCGCCCCCTACCTGGCAGAAAAGGGGCGCTTGTACGTCGCGCATTTCTCCCCGGACGGGCTGATGCCGTACATGCCCAAGGTGCTGGAAATGTATGAAAAACGGGTGATACGCCAGCCAGAGATTTTTGGCCGGGTGACGGTACGGCATATCAATCCACCCAAGGAAATCAGCGTTGCGCCCCCGGGGAGTGTCGATCTGGCGCTGACCTTCCGCAATGTGCACAACTGGATCATGGCGGAACAGGAAGATGACTATTTCGCTGCGTTTTTCCAGGCGCTGAAACCCGGCGGCGTGCTTGGCATCGTCGAGCACCGCGCCCGGCCCGAAGCCGATATGCAGATCATGCGTACCAGCGCTTATGTGACCGAAGCCTACGTCAAGGAGATCGCCGAGCGGGCAGGCTTCGTGTTCGAAGGCGCCAGCGAAATCAACGCCAACCCGCTGGACACCAAGGATCACCCGCATGGCGCCTGGTCCCTGCCCCCTTCCCTGCGCTCGGGTGACGAGGACAAGTACAAAGCCATTGGCGAAACCGATCGGATGACGCTGAAGTTTCGCAAACCCCTTGAGTCCACCAGCAAGTGATATTGGATAGGAGTACAAAGCTCATGAACAAATCGTCCGAACAGCCTCTGGCGCTGATCACTGGGGTTGGCCCAGGCGTGGGTACCTCACTGGTCCGGCGCTTCGCGGAGGCAGGCTATCGCGTGGCAATGGTCGCACGTGATGTCGACCGCCTTGTGCAGCTTGAAGCAGAGGTGCCCGGCGCCTTCGCCATGCCCTGTGATGTCACCGATACCCAGGCGCTCAAACAGGTCATCGACAAGATCGGCGCACCGAAAGTGGTGGTGCACAATGCCGTCGGCGGGTCTTTCGCCTCCTTCCAGGAGACCGACCCTGCCGTGCTGCAAAAGAACTTCGAGGTCAATACCATGGCACTGCTGCACCTCGCGCAACTGGTCGCCCCCGGCATGATAGAAGCGGGTGAAGGGTCGATCATCGTCACGGGCAACACCTCGGCATTGCGCGGCAAGCCCAAATTTGCCGGCTTTGCGCCGACCAAGGCCGCACAACGCATCCTAGCCGAGTCGCTGGCCAGAGACCTGGGCCCCAAGGGCATCCATGTAGCCTATCTGGTGATCGACGCCGTGATTGATGTGCCCTGGGCGCGCAAGATGCACAGCGAAGCCCCGGATGACTTTTTCATTCAGCCCAAGAGCATTGCAGCGGAAGTGTTTCATCTGGCCCATCAACCCAAGGACGCGTGGTCCTTTCTCGCCGAAGTGCGCCCCTACCATGAGAAATGGTAGCAGGCGCTAATCCGCGCCACATCCAACCTGCGCGGGCAAGGTGACTCACGCCAGCCCGCGCAGAAACCCCAACAGTTTCTCCACCACCACCTCCGGCTGCTCCTGCTGCACCCAATGCCCCGCGCCAGGAAATAGATCGCAACCGCGTAGATCAGTGCAGGCCCGGCTTTGCATGGCTTCAAAGGCGCCGGGGCTTTGGTAGATGCCCCAGTCTTTTTCACCGGCGATAAAGCATGCCGGTACGCTGATGGTCTTGCCGGCGAACAGCAACAGCTCCGCCTGGGAAGCGGCTGACGCGAAGGCGCGATACCACTGCAGCCCGCCTTGCAATCCGGTCTCGGCAAAGATGCGGGCGTACATGGCCAACTCGTCATCGGGTAACCATTGGCAAGCCTTGACTTGCTCCCGCGTCGGCATCTCGGAGGCGACCGTCTCCGGCATGGTCTTGCCCGCCTGCATCACGTAATACTCGGGCATGCTCGCCAGGTCAGCCGCACTGGCTGATGCCAAAGGCGCGGGCGTATTGCCGGGCCAGTCAGCGCTTTTCATATGGAAATAAGCGCGGAGAAAATCATGCAGCCCCTCGGCGCAATCGAGCATGTCGTCATTGGCCAGCGGTGTGCAGAAATACCGTTGGTAATGCAAACGCGAAGGAGTCATCGCCGCTAGATCCTGATGCAGTCGAGCCACCTGCGCTGCGGCGTTTTTCCCATCAAAGCGAAACGTCGGCGCGCCGGGATAAGGCGCGCTCATCAACGCCACTGAGCGAAATACGTCAGGCCGGCTCAGGGCGCAGGTAGCGGCAACCGGTGAGCCGATATCATGGCCCACCACTGCAGCAACTGAGTTATAGCCCAACGCAAACACCAATCCCAGAGCATCACGTACCAGATTGAGCAGATGGTACTGGCTGAGATCACCATCAAATCGAATGTCCGCGCCTTCGGTCAGCCCATAACCGCGCTGATCGGGCGCCACCACGTAATACCCCGCAGCTGCCAACGGCAACATCACCTTGCGCCAGGTATAGGCCAGTTCCGGGAAACCGTGCAGCAGCAACACACATTCGCGGCCGGGCTGCTCAAAGCCGGCCTCCAGAATGTGCATATCCAGGCCATTGCCGTTATTCAGCATCCGCGAACGGATGCCCGGCGGTAGGTGTTCTGCCAGCTCGGTCAGGTTCATGTGGGGCGGGGTATCCTGGCTGGATGTGGGCATATTGGCTCTAAGTTTTGGGTGGGCTACAGCTGAGCTGGCTATTCATGACTAAAGCCAGGGCGTCAAGGTAATCACCATGACCGGCAGCGCGACGGCGGCAATCAGGGTCTGCGCTGCGATGATGCCGGCCATCAAAGGCGCGTCGCCGCCCAGGTGACGCGCCAATATGTAGGACGATGACGCAGTCGGCAGCGCCTGGAACAGGATGGCGGCTATGGCCGCCTGCCCTTGCAAGCCGAACAGATGGCAGAATCCCAGGGTTACCAGCGGCAGGATCAGGAACTTGGCGACGGACGAGAGGCCGATTGGCTTTATCCAGCCAGCGGCGGCATTCAAATTCAAGGCGGCGCCGACGCACAGCAGACCAAGCGGCAACGACGCCTGCCCCAGCGCCTTGAGCACAGGCTCTATTCCCCCAGGGATTCGCAGTTCCATCGCCTGCGCGGCCATACCCAGCACACAGGCAACCAGTAACGGATTACGCACCAGTTGCCCAACTACAGCCAGAAGCGACAAGCGCCCGGCGGAGCCATAGCGCGCCAACACCAGCACGCAGAGCACATTGACGGTGGGCACTATCGCCGCGTTGGCCAGCGCCGCCAGCGCAATGCCCTGCGCGCCAAACAGCCCCGCTGCGGCCGACACGCCCACATAATTATTGAAGCGCACCCCGCCCTGAAACAGCGAGGTGAACGCCGGGCCGTCCAGTTTGAACAGCGGCCGCAGCAAAAGCAGCAGTGCCGCAACCACCAGAATGGACAGCACCAGCGTCAGCATCATCTTGCGCACCGGCACATCGCCCAGCTCCGCCGTGGCCAGGCTGTGAAAGAACAGCGCCGGCAGCAGCACGTAATAGCCCAGTTTCTCAGCCTGCGGCCAGAACGACTCCTGCAAAAAACCGGATTGACGCAGCCAGGTGCCCATGGCGATGAGAATGGCGATAGGCACCAAAGCGAGTAACAGCAAAGAGGTCATGGCGCCTCGTTACGATCAGAGGCAATGCAATGAATCGGCATGTCTGTGGTTTCCAGTAGGTGCTGCGCCCGCGCAGTAAGCTCAGCGTCGAGCCAATGGATAAGGGTCGCGCATTCGGCGGGCAGATGTCACCAAGATATCAAATCGAGGTTCTGCAGAAGCAGCCATTCACCCTGTGAATCGAGTCTTTTCCCCAACCGGCATGGTTGCCCGGCTTTCTTGACACAGTAGGACTACGACTTTAGTTTGATTTCAACCGCCCCAGAGAGGAATGCGGACGAGTTATCACGATAAAAATAACAAGTTCGGAGAAAGCGCTGATGAAGATCACATCGCTGAAGTATCTGTTGGGCGCGGGCGTGCTGGCGCTGGCCAGTGGCAGCGTGGCAGATACCGATGCCAATCGCAGTGCATACGCCATGCCGCACCTGCTGGTCATCGGCACCCCCGGCACATCCAGCGGCAGTTTTGCTTCAACCAATGGTTGGGGGCCTCTGCTGCAGCAGGACCTGGGCTCCAACGTCCGTGTGGTACCCGAAGACAGCGAAATCCAGCGCCATCGCCGCCTTACCGAGCGGCGCGATCTGGCGCTGAGCTCCGTCTCTGCCGCAGAAATGCGCTTTCAGATCCAGGGCATCGGCCATTACGCGACCATGATGCCGGTCCCGCAACGCGTCATCTGGCACCACAACGATACCCCCTGGACCTTTGTCGTGTCGGGCGATTCCGACCTGCATACCATGGACGACCTCAACCGCGCCGGCCTACGAGTTGCCCAAGGGCAATTCTCGATCCCGATGATGATTACCGTCAGGGAAGGGCTGCCGGCCTATCTGGGCATGACGCCGGAAGAAGGTACAGCACGCTTCAACTATATCGCGGCCAGTAGCTACGTCGAGAACTGCCGTTCCGTTATAGAAGGCAGGGCCGACGTAGCCTACTGCGCGACCGTCAGCTCGGTATTGGCAGAGATGGAAGGTGCGCCAGGTGGTATTCGCTGGCTCTCCATGGACCTGGATGACGAAGCGGGATGGCAAGGCTTCCTCGAGCACAGCCCCATGGCCGTCCCGGGCACAATCAACATGGGCGTTGCCAGCGCCAGAGGCGTCGACGGTCTCGCCTCCAACTTCCTTTACGCCGCACCAGCCGATCTTGATGAAGAGCTGGCCTACACCCTGGCCAAGTGGTTTCACCAGTCCTTCGACAAATACAAAGGCTCCCACCCCCTGTCTACGCGTATGAGCCTGGAGGTGTTCAGGGACTACCTGGACCGCTCCCCGCTGCCCATTCATGAAGGCACTGTTCGCTATTTGAAAGAGATAGGCGCCTGGACTGAAGAAGACGATCAATGGAACCAGGAAGCCATCGAGAAAATGGACAGCTGGATCGCTGCAAGGCAAGCGGCCCTGGCAGAAGCCCAGGAAAAAGGCATCCAGCCGAGCAGAAATAACGAAGCCTTTATGGCCATCGTGGAAAAGCATTCGCAAGGGCTGGAAGGCTTTCGTACCCGTATTTAATAAACCAGCGCTTCATAAAAAGGATTGCCATGAAAACCGAGACCGTCATTGCTGAGCACATTGAACCGGCTAACGAGATCACGCGGCTTGGCGAGGCGTATTCGTGGCAGAGCATCACCTTTGTCGTGCTCAGCGTCTGCGGGCTGCTCACCGGCATAGCCTATCTCTTCGGCCTCACCTGGGGCGGCCGGCGTATGCTCGAAGGTGAGTACTACTGGATCTTTATCGGCTTCTTTGCCGCCGCCGCGTTTCTGGCGCTGCCCGCCAAGGCTGGCCAGACCAAGGTCCCGTTGTATGACGTGGTAGCGGCTATCGTCATATTCGCAGTGAGCTTTTACTTTGCCACCAACGCCTGGGAAATGGTTCAGGCCGGCTGGAGCCATCTCACTCTGGGCATTGTGGTCTGGCTATTGATGATGGAGCTGGCCCGGCGCAGTGGCGGCCTGCCCTTCCTGCTGGTGGTGGTGCTGATCGGGCTTTACCCACTCGCCGCGAATTTTTTCCCCGGCCCCATCATGGGCGTGCCCTATGAGTTCGGCCACATGCTGGAGTCTTACATCTTCCGCGCCGAAGGCATGATGGGCATCACCACCAAGATCGTTGCCGAGATCATTCTCGGGTTTCTGGTGTTTGCCGGCATTCTGTTGGCGACCGGGGCTGGCACCTTCTTTATCGATCTGGCCAACGCCAGCTTCGGCCGTTATCGCGGTGGCCCGGCCAAGGTCGCGGTAGTGGCCAGCGCCTTTATGGGCAGCCTGTCTGGCTCGATCTTTTCCAATATCGCCGGCACCGGTTCCATCACCATTCCGACCATGAAAAAAGCCGGCTATCCGTCCCACTATGCTGGTGCGATCGAGGCCTGCGCTTCCACTGGCGGCGTGGTCATGCCCCCGGTTATGGGCGCCATCGCCTTCGTCATGGCCATCACCATCGGCGTCGATTATGCCGTTATCATGATCGCTGCGATCCTGCCTTCGCTGCTGTTCTATTTCGGCCTGATTCTGCAGGTCGATGCATACGCCGCGCGCACCGGCATCAAAGGCATGCCGAAGGAAGATCTGCCCTCCACCCGCAAGGTGCTGAAGAGCGGCTGGCCTTTCCTTTTCGTGATGGTGTTTCTGATGTGGGGTCTGCTGTACATGCGCTGGGAGTACTACACGCCCTGGTATGCCTGCATCCTGATGATCGGCTTGTCGTTCCTGCGCAAGGAAACACGCCTCACACCAGCGCGCCTGTTCAGCGCCCTACGGCAGATCGGCGTGCTCGTGACTCAGACGGCCGCCATCATCCTGCCCATCGCCTTTGTGGTCAGCGCACTGACCATTACCGGCGTCACCGGCTCGGTCACCTCCGGTCTGGTGGGGCTGGGTGGCGACAACGTCTTTATGGTGATCCTGTTCGGCATCATCGCCTGTTTCATCATGGGCATGGCTGGGCTGGCCATCGTTGCCTATATCTTTCTGGCCGTCACCCTGGCCCCGGCGATCATTGAAGTGGGCGGGCTGAACACCATCGCCGTGCACTTCTTTATCGTCTACTACGCCATGCTCTCGGCTATAACCCCGCCAGTCGGTGCCGCCGCGTTTCTCGCTGGCACCATCGCCGGGGCCAAACCGATGAAAACCTCGATTACCGCCATGCGCCTGGGCATCGTGATCTACTTTGTACCGCTGTTCTTCCTGTTCCAGCCTGCCCTGCTGTTGCAAGGCGACCTGACACCGCTGGTTTACGTGCTGCCATCCATCATCGCCGGCATCATGCTGATCTCTGGCGGGCTTGAGGGCTACCTATTGGGCGCAGGCCTGGTCAAAACCTGGCAACGCTTGCCGATGGTCGCAGCCGGCTTCGCCTTCAGCTTCCCAGGGCTGATGACCACATTGATTGGTGGCCTGGCATCTGCCGTGCTGGTCGCCATGGTGTGGCAGCAGAACCGGATCAAACCTGGGTTGGCATGATGGCTGAAAAGCACGAGGCACACATGAACAAACTACGCAGCGATTTTGAAGCGTCTGTGCTCAATGGCCAGGAACACCTTTCCGACTCGCATGTAATCACCCAGGCCATGGTTAACGAATACGCCGCGCTCACCGGCGACGGCGAAGGTGAATGGGTCCACCTGGACCCGGAACGCGCCGCCCAGGACCCCGCCTATGGCGGCACCATCGTCCAGGGATTCCTGCAGGTCTCACACCTGATCAAGCTGCACGCCCAAGCCATGAAAGCCCGGCCAGTCATCGACAAGAACTTCGCCCTCAACTACGGATTTGATCGGTTGCGCTTTGTCGGCCAGATGCCGGTTGGGGCGAAATTTCGGGCGCGTGTGGGCGCGCGGGAGCTGGTGCAAAAACCGAACGGAGGCTTGTTGCTCAAGCAGCAGGTGCAGCTTGAGCTGGAGGACGGGCAGCCTACGTTGGTGGCTGAGTGGCTGTTCTATTTGGATCAACGGGCGTTTGGGGAGGGTCACCAATGACTCTGCCCCAATTGATCACTGACCCCATGATCCTCTTGCCGATCTCTTGCTATCAGGTGATATCAAAAAGTGATGAATTCTTCTTGTCTGCGTCCTGGCCGTCCAGAGTGTCACGCATCCGTTTGCTAGCCTCACGTTGAAGCTGCTCGGCGCTGATAGTCTGTGTGGTGCTGTTCATGTCGGCGATGCGCTCGGCGATCTTCTCGTCTACCTTAGCTTTCTCTTCAGGGGGCAGTGCATCATATTCTTCTTCGCTTAACCCCATTTGCTGCAACACGCTGTGCTTGACCTTGTCAGCGACGGACATGGCCATGTAGCGGCTGAATTCTTCAGTGACCCCGTTTCCAGCGTCTTCGCGGGTCTCGACTTCGGCTTGCGCGCTTGCGTTGGCTTCGTCAACTGTCTGCATAACCTGACGGAATTCCTCTGCAGAGGTGTTGCGACTCCTGTTAGTGGAGTCGGTCAGCGATGCCTGATGATTGTTGGTGATAATGTTGATAACGCTCATGGTGTGCTCCCTGCCGCGTTGGCGATTTATTCATGCTTGCAATAAAGCTCTAGCGCTAATTTGCATAAATCAGGCCAGCCAGTGTTAACGCGCAAACCCGCTCTGCAGTAGGGTTGTGTGGAGATCTCGGTGGGCATCCGGGCAATGTTTTGCCGCATGCGGCAAAGCAGGGAGACATGAGTCGTCGCATCAGGCCTCTTTATAGCGCTCAAACATGTGTCGCATTCGCCGGTCCGCCCTGCCTTCGATATGTACCTTGAATCTATGCCCCTATATCAGTCTCAGAATCAACGTCACTGACCCTACTGATGATATATAGAAAAACCGTGATGCTGATCCCAATCCAATTACCTACCAACCATCCTCGACGGCACAGGTGATAGCATCTGCAACTACCAAGCACTCCACGTCCAAGGATCAGGCATGATAATTTCAAGGGCATTTCGTTCTGCTGTCATGGCAGCCCTCCTCATAACAGGTATGGAAGCTCAGGCTACCGGACTGACCAAAATCTTTTTCAGTGGCTATTTCAGCGTAAGCATTCCTACCGAATCACTGGATGGCGCAACCATCTTCCACTCCGATGGCCCAGGAATAAAGTTCAGCGATGGACGCCATTTCGCCGGGGCCTTGATCACCCGAGAACGGGAAAGCCTGGGGGATGAATTTGAACTGGCGGACTATCCGCTCTACCTGTTTGGGCTAAAAGATACCGAAACCCTTGATCAGCAAGAGGCAGAAAAATTCACACGATCTCTGGCTGAGCTTAGAGCAAGCTTGGGACACCCAGCTTTTGAACAAATCACGATCAATGACGCAACAGTCTATTTTGCGTGTGCTGATCGTTGCGAAGCCATTGTGGTGCAGCATCAGCAGGACGAACACCTGCTACACATCACCTCAAGGGGCTTTAGCCAGTCGGACTTGATTGCGATCCTGCAAGGAGGCAACGATGCAATTAAATGAGCAGGAGAAGGAAAAATTACACTCCCTGATTACTGCCTTTATTGGTGAGGACGCTGCTATCTCGGCAGCGAAATCCGGGTTCACCGAGGAGACGGTTTCTGTGGTGGAACAACTAATCACCGCAAACCTCAACTGCAACGACACCATGCAGTCCCTGGTAAGCGACATACTTTCAGGAGGGCGAGTCCTGGCAACCGGGTGGCTGAGACGTTCGCTCGGGGTGGCATCGAAAGCAGTCAAGCAAAGCAGCTTCAACGGCTATGGCTGCCGAGTTACCAGCAAATCAAGATGGAAAACCGACATCCTGGTGTCTGCAATGTAGGTCAGTGGGTAGGAACACAATGATGCGACGATAGTGCGGGAATCAATAACTTTGGCCCCATTGACCCATTGCTAACGAGCAACCCGTTCTTTTTCCGCATCCAGTAATGCCCGTTTTCGCTCCAACCCCCAACGGTAGCCACCAAGGCTGCCGTCGCCTCTTAACACACGATGGCAAGGAATCATCACGCCAATACGGTTTTTTGCACATGCCGATGCAACTGCCCGGACCGCTTTGGGCTTGTCGATTTGTTCAGCCAGTTGGCTGTAACTGAGAACCTCACCTTCTCGGATGCTCAAAAGAAATTGCCATACCTTCATCTGAAACGCCGTGCCTCGCATATCAAGGGGCAAGTCAGGTCTGGCAGCTCCCTTGCTGATATGCTGATCCAGCGCTTCCATCCAGACATCAAGTTCGGGTGCATCTTGAGCAGGTAAGGCGCTCATCTCAGCATTAGGAAATTCGTCCTTCAGAGTACGGACCAGTGACGGTTCATCATCACCAAATTGGACAAAACAGACACCCCTATCTGTCGCTGCCATAGCCATTAGGCCAAGAGCGGTATTTCGACAAGCGTAGGTGATGACCTCCCCGGCGCCGCCTGCCCGATATGCCTTGGGCGTCATTCCAATATTGCGGTTCGCTTCTCCATACACACGGCTAATGGAGCCAAACCCAGATGCAAAAATCGCTTCAGTCACACCGTCACCTTCCCTCAAGGACTGCTTGAAACGGCGCATTCGAACAGCGTCCTGATAGGCTTTGGGTGACACGCCAAATGCTTCCTTGAATATCCTCTGTAGCCGGGAAGAAGACAGCCTTGCAATATCTGCCAGGCTAGCCAGTGTAAGCCGTTCCTCAGCATGTTCCTCAATGTAGCGGGCGACTTCCACTAGTCGAGCGGCTCGCGGTACTCCCTCAGCAGGTCGGCAGCGTTTACAGGGCCTGAAACCAGCCATCATGGCACTTTCAATATTTGGGAAGAACCTGAGGTTCTCGGGCCTGGCAGGGCGTGAGGAGCAGGACGGTTGGCAAAGTACACCCGTAGTGATGACGCCATAGACAAAATGGCCATCACGGGACTTATCTCTCGCAGCTATAGCCTCCCGCATTTCCTCTTCAGATGGCATCGACATTGCGTGACCCTTGTTTCGAGGTAGACAACAACTATATGACCTTACGTCTCGGTGTACTTCCATCTGTTTATTGCTGCGCAATTTTCATCCCAGCAATCAGTTGCGATTCAGCCCTCTGACAGGACTACAAGTGCCATAACGATTAAGGCGCAAGAATCGGATGTTTTTTGATTTGTTAGCCCACCATGCTATGTCCAAAACGTGTTGGCGCTTGAAAGGTATCCACAATGACATCATCGATAAACATCTCAATGGGCGCTGGTGAGTGGGCAATGCTGGTCGTGTTGTCCATTCTGTGGGGGGGATCGTTTTTCTTCGTCGGCGTTGCTGTGGCAGATCTGCCTTTCCTAACCATCGTTACTCTCAGGGTAGGACTCGCTGCCATAGCATTGTGGAGCATTGCGTTTGTAATGGGCTTGCGGCCGCCAAATAGTGCGGGCGTTTGGGCTGCATTCCTCGGAATGGGGCTGCTGAACAACGTCATTCCATTTGCTCTTATAGTGTGGGGGCAAACCCAGATCGCATCTGGATTGGCCTCGATTCTTAACGCTGCGACCCCGATATTCACTGTTGTCGTAGCAGGATTGCTGCTACCAGACGAACGAGCCACGCCTCTGAAGCTGGCGGGGGTAGTGATCGGCTTTATTGGTGTAGCGGTGATGATAGGGCTTCCAGCTATAGATGGAAGTGGCAGCTTGCTTGCGCAAGTAGCGATCATTGGAGCTGCTTTGTCTTATGCATTTGCAGGCGTATACGGCCGCCGATTTAAAGCAATGGCAATAAACCCCATTATCACTGCGGCTGGCCAGGTCACTGCATCGGGACTTGTGTTGGCACCCATCGCCTTCACCGTAGACGGGCCTCTTGATATGGCGGGCCCCAGCTTGGGGACATGGGCAGCTATTGTGGGGCTCGCCGTTCTCTCAACGGCCGTCGCTTACGTCCTTTATTTCAAAATACTGGAATCGGTAGGCGCGACCAACCTGCTACTGGTCACATTATTGGTTCCTGTCTCCGCGATTTTGCTTGGCTCACTATTCCTCAACGAGACCCTGAAGGCCGTCCATTTTGCGGGAATGGCGCTCATTGCGCTGGGCTTATCCGCTATCGATGGGCGGCTTTGGCGGCGAGAGTGACTGCGAAAAAATAACTGTCGCTGCGCCAGCTCGCACCCGTTTCGTTTATTGCTCTTTTCGTTTGTTTCGCTTATAAATAGATCATGGTTGCAGTCGCACCACGTTAGCGCTCAACGCCGAGCGCCTGGAGATAGTTATGACCACCAACGAAATCGCTCGTACAACCCTTCCTGATCAGAATCAGAAAGCTGTTGCAGTGGAATCGAGCAGGCAGATAGCAGCTTTCCTGTCTACCAAGTTTGAAACCCAGCGCATCGAGCTTGTAGACCAATCTCAGCAGCGTGAGGCTGTTGAAGTGCCTACCATAGCCCTGCGTTTACTTGGGGAGATCCTTAGCGAGCTCGCTTTGGGCAATACCGTCAAGGTAGTTCCAATCCACGCCGAGCTCACAACGCAAGAGGCGGCTGACTTACTCAATGTATCTCGGCCGCATCTGGTGAAGCTTCTCGACGAAGGAAAGCTGCCGCACACCAAGATTGGTAGCCACCGGCGGGTTAAGTTCGCTGATCTTATGAGCTACAAGGCAGAACTTGACCAGTCGAGCAATGCGGCCATGGATGCCTTGGCATCTCAAGCTCAGGAGCTGGGGATGGGTTACGAATGAGGTGTTCGCCCTTTACCGCTTTCTATGACGCGAACATTCTCTACCCTGCACCCTTACGCGACTTTCTAATGCGTTTAGCGTTAACCGGCGCGTATCGTGCGCGCTGGTCAGCGCAGGTTCATGACGAATGGAAAAGGAACCTTCTAATAAACCGTCAGGATCTGACCCAGGATCAAGTAGACAGGACCTCTGCATTGATAGATCAGGCTGTACTTGACGCTCTTGTGACGGACTTTGAACCTCTCATTGAAGGTCTGCAGCTACCTGATCCTGACGACAGGCATGTGCTGGCAGCAGCGATAAGATGCAGCGCTTCTGTCATCGTCACTTTTAACCTCAAAGACTTCCCCAAAGCGGTATTAGCGCCATTTGATATCGAGGCCCTTCACCCCGACGAGTTTATTGCCGATCTTTGGGATTTAGATCGGGCGGCAGTTCTTCAAGCCGCCCGGCAACATCGGGGATCACTGAAAAACCCACCTATGAGCGCCAGCCAATACCTCGATAAATTACTCAGACAAAAGCTGCCCGAGACAGTCAGGTTGCTTGGTGAGTATGAAATATTACTTTAAGGCTGTAGGCCAGTTTCAGCATTGACCCTGCAATCCAGATGAGCCCCCCCTCTACATCTGTGAAGCTCCACTGACTTTTACTACCCTCAAAATCCGGATCTGGCCGCGCTTCCGTTATAGTGTTTCTATATCGGAACCAGGACATCAGAATGCTGAACCTCGCCTTTCACCACGGTACTACGCTCACGGCATCCATGATGACCACCCTCTTTATGTTCGTACCCTCTGATGGATATGTAGGCACCAACGAACATGACGCTAAAGGGATTTAATTCATGGCCAAAATACTGCGCATTATCATGATCGACTCGCTATGCCGTGGCGAGAGAGCCGAAATCATTCTGGATGGCAATACCAGTCTGACGGGCACTAACGGCATCGGCAAAAGCTCCATCCTTCGCTTGATACCCGTCTTCTATGGGGCACCACCTGGCTCAGTGGTCAAATCAGACGGCAACAACAAGAGTTTTGCTGACTGGTATCTGCCCAATGAGTCGAGCTTCATCGTTTTTGAATATCTCAACTATGAGAACGCTACCTGTTGCACCATTCTTCATCGCACCAGCACCAGCTATGCCTACCGCCTGGTGTCTGGGACATGGGATAACAATCTGCTTTACCTGGATACCGATGCCGGTCTTTTGGTTTCGCCGCAAAACATCATTAGCCACGTTCAGCGGCAACAACGGACGTGCTCACCGGCCATACCTACCGGCAGCTATCGGCGCATCATCCAATTCAATACCGGAACCAATGACCTGGATGGTATCGATGACCTGCAGCAGCGCAAACTGATCGAGCACAACCAGCGGCTGTTTTCTCTGGCACCTCGGCGCCAGGAGTTTGCCGGTATAGATACTGTCACGCTGGCCATGATTAACGAAGGCCACAGTTTTGACAGCATCGGCTTGGTCATGGCCGACATCCTCCAGCAGACCCATGGCGGCATTGAAACGGTGCTTGAGTCCATCCGCCATCAGCCCATACAGAACCTGCTGCAAAATATCGAAAGCTTCAACCTGTTTGAGCGTGAGGTGAAGAGCAAAATCGACACGCTGGATGGGCTGTATGGTGCCTACCAGGCCAAAACATTCACCCTTCGCCGCTCCAAACGCCGCAGCCTGCTTTTACAAACAGACCTAACTCACCGCATTGAGCGCATCAACGCCGCCATAGCCACGCTCGATGATCAAAAACGCGAGCAGGATGAGTTCGCCGACAGTCGCATGAAAGACCTGTCGCAAAGCATTGGTAAAGCAGCGTCGGACTTTAGTGGCCTTGAGCAGGATGTTGCACGCATCGAGCGCCAGCGCGATGAGTACGCCGGTAAAAACATGGCGGCCATGGAAGCCTTTTGCCAACAGGCCCCTGCTTACGAGCAGGAGCGCCAGCAAAAGCAAATGGAAGTCGATCAATACAATCAGCAAGGCGCCGATGTACGACTCAAGTTCGAGGGGCTGAAGGATGCCGCCAAGCAGGGCTCCCAGCGCCTCATTGACGAGGAGCATATTACGGCACGCAAGAGCGAATATGAGATAGAGCAACGGCGCGAGGCGCAACGCGATGAAGCCCAATTGCGGCGCGAGCGCATCGAAGCGGAACACGCTACTAAGAATGATGAACTTGCTGTTGAGCTGCAGAGGGTCAGTACCGACCTTACCCGGCAGCAAGAAACACTTGCCCAGCTTAAAGGCTTTGGGGTTCTGCCCCAGGATCAAGCTGCGATCAATGACGCCATAGCCGGTGCTGACAAAAGCCGTGCACTGCATGACGCACAGCAGTCTGTTGTCAAAGGGCTTGATGAGCAGCTGCATCAAATCAAGCTCGAACGTGAAGTGCTTTCCAAGGACAAGTCCAGTTTTGAGCGAGAGCGCAGCAAACAGCAAGCCCTCAAGGACCAGGCCGTTGCCACCCTCAATGCCAAGGGCAACACCCTGCTGGGCTTCTTGCGGACACACTACCCTGACTGGGTAGGCAACATAGCCAAACTGGTGCCAGAGAACATCCTGATGCGCTCGGACCTGAATCCTGAGCTTCTGGCTGGTGCTGACAGCGCAAAGAGCCTGTATGGCATCATCGTGTCGCTCGATCATATCGACACACCCTCTTTTGCCAACACAGACCATCTGCGTGATGACATAGCGCGGCTTGAGGCCGAAGTTCAGCGCCTGGACGACGAGCTTGGGGATTTGGATAAACGCTCACGCAAGCTGGAAGGTCAAATCAAGGATGCCGAGCACTCACTGTCGAAGCAGAAGCAGGTTCTAGCACGACTCAACAGCGATCTGAATACCAGCCAGTCTGCTATCGAAGGCCTGCGCCAGCGGGCGGACATTAACTTCCAGGCCCACATCGACAAACTCAAAGTCCAGGCAGAGGATCTGCTCGCTGAGCAGGAGCGTTTGAAGAAGCGGGACAAAGAGAACAAGTCAGCCCAAGGTAGGCAGCTGATCGAAATAAAGTCGATGGCCGATACCCAGGACAATGACATCAAGGCCGAGCTTGCCGCCTTGCGCGAGACCACCCGTTTGCGCATCGAAAAGCACAGAGAGCAGTTGGCCAATACTCTGACCGAGTATGAGTTAGCGCTGAACAAAGCGCTGACCGACGCGGGCATTGATGACACCCGCAACCGCAAGCTGCAGAGCGATCTGAAAACGCTGGTAAGAACGCTCGACGATATCAAGCGCAGTAGCCACTTGGTGCATGAATACACCCTGTGGAAACAGGAAACATTGCCGGGCCTTGAGAGCTTGATTGCCGATATGTCAGAGGCCGAGACTGTCCGCGACAATCTGATTGCCAAGCGTGCCCAGCTGGAGGAGCAGAACACCAAGCGACAGGATACATACCGCACGCGCCAGCTCGAAAACAAGGCTGAACGGGACCAACTGGAGAGTGAGCTTGCGTCCACTCAGCGTCTGCTCGAACTGCTGGACTTCATTGAGACGGACGAGGAAGCGACGTTGACGCCCGGTCAGCGTATTGCCGATATTGACGAGGACGCCCGGCAAGCCCTCCAAGCGCGGGCCAAGGTTTCAAAGCAGGCCCGTAGCCTGTATGGCGAGATAACCAACGTCTACCGCAATAGGGGCCTGCATCAAAGCCCGCACTCAAACACCATCGACAGCATCGAGCGCGAAGCACGCCGCGAAACCGAGGATGATGACCTGAGGTGGCTTGTTGCTGCAGACCTTCTCAAATCCAGTATGGAGTCATTTCATATTGAGCAGCGCAACAAGCTGATCACGCTGGCAACGCAGCTATCGAGCACCATCTGTGACAGCAAAGGCCGACTTGAGCATCTGCACCAGTCCATCATGAAGCTGGGCCGCGAGGCCACAGAACGTGCTAGCGCGGTAGCCGTCTCATTCCCCAGCATCGAGTCAATCGAGTTCGTGGTGAGGTCCAATATCCGCGATCTGGAGTTCTGGGCCGATCTTGATAACTACGAAAAGCAGTATCAGCGCTGGCGCGGTCTGGACGAGGATACGCTACCCACCGAAGCGTTTATCAACGCAATTGAGCGCTTTGAACTGCGGCTCAGGGGCCAGAAGCTCAGCAAGCGTATTGTTGATTGTTTCAGCGTGCATGTCGAACTGACGGACAAAGGTGAGCGTAAGCGGGCCTGCAATAACAGCCAGTTTAACGGCATTACGTCCGAAGGCTTGCGTAAGATAGTGCTGTGCATGCTGTTCCTGTCCCTGTTCGAGTTGCTGCGCAAAGAGGCTGATCTGACCCTGATCATCCCCTTGGACGAATCGCTCAAACTCAAGGCGCAGAACTACATTTCCCTAGTCGATTCATTCAACCAGCGCAGCACGGTCGCTTTTGCCGCCTGCCCTGACCCACAGCCTGAACTGCTCAGCCAATTCCAAAACGTCTACAGCCTCAAGGAAGAAGCCACCGGCATCAAGGTCATTGAGTACGCAACGAGCCTTGACGACGAGATATGGAGCGAAGAGGAAATGGATCAACTCTATGAGGCGCACTCACCATGAACCATACCGCTGAACTGCAGGCCGCCCTGATAGCGTTGCTGGAAGAGCGATTTATCTGCCCGGTTGCGAATCCCGAGCTGTTTAAGGCTCTGGGCAACAAAGACTTCTATGCGAGCGTTGAGCGCAGCCTGACACCCCTTGGCCGCACGTTGTCATCCATAGGCGACAATGACTACCCAGAAGCCTATTTCGCTGCCCTGAACAGCCTTGACGACAAAGCAGATCGTGGCAAGGCCTCAGCCATGTTGGTGGACATGCGCGATAGCATTGGGCCGTGCATCGAGTTTTTCAGGCTGCTTGATCAAGCCGGTGGCAATGACATATCTCTTATGGTCGGTGGCGATCTGTCTTATGCGAAGCTGCTGGGCGCCATTGAAGCCAATGACATCTACAGCGATCAACTTCGCAACCTGTCTACCTGCAAGCTGTTTGAATCATCGCGCAACGCTAAAGACAACGCCGAGCGCCTGAGCAAGATAATCAAGGTCGTTCAGGATCAGGGCTATGTCATAAAGCGCAGTGCCGACAGCACCGTATATGTCTTCACCGGCAAGCTGGCCTATCTGCAGATGATTCTGGGGTGGCTGGCTGATCACCATCAAATCCCGATAGATACACCTGAGCCTACACAGCAGGGGTCGCAGGAGGGGCTGGGTCTATGAAGGCTGAGGACTGGCGGGAGTTTGGCAAGGCCTTAATGGATAACGCCGAATTGCTTGAGGCCATGGCTTGCGCTGAGGAAAACAGCGTGCCGGAACCCGAGAGAATCAACAAAGGCATCAACTACCTCAATGGCAAAGGACTGGTCGATATAGACCAGCGCAGGCTGTACATGAGCGGTTTGATGCTGGACTTGGGTGCCAATTTGGCGCAGCAAGGCTTTTCACGGGGCGCGCTCGACTTACAAGAGGCGTTGATCCACATTCAGCAAAATTGTGAGGGCTACCTTAAAGCCAAGCATGAGAACAGCACAGCAGATGCTGAGCGGCACCTCAAGCGCTTGAACTTCACCGTTCGCCAGATCACCAGCAATCTGCGCGACGAGGCCCTGGCAGCTCGCCACTTCATCGAGTCTGGCCTGGGCTACACCAGCAGCACCCATGAGCGGATCAATGACATACGCAGCGCTATGCAGCGGCTTGAGCGTATCAGTAACAAGGTCATCCTGTTCGACTACAAGAGCCTTCTGAACCTTGGACGCGGGGACCGGACAATCAACCGTACCCTGGTTGGTCTGCACGCCGGCTCATTCAACAAGAGCATTATCAGCAGGCGCGAGGACATTCTAGGCCTCATTGGACGGATGGATGCGTTGAGCGCCATGGTGCGCAAGCGCAACCGATTCAGACAGGTGATGCAGTCGGTAGATGCGTATCTCATGGCTGGCAATACTCTGGACCTGACAGCCCTGCTGGACAACCCGGACAACAACGCGCTTATCCAGGCGCCAGCGATCCACTTGGGCGGCTACCTTCCACCCCCCGAGCAGGCAATCAGCCTCAAGAACGACATCGAAACGCTGATGGCAAACCTGCCCTTGCCAAAGCGAAGAAGCGATACATCAGCCATGGCGGTCGAGGAAAATACCGTCAAATCCTTTGCTGTGCCTTTGAATCAATCAGCCAAGGTTGAGCTCAAGGAGCACTACGTCAAGCAACACCTCAATGCCATGCTCAAGCAATGGCTCAAAGAAAAGAAACCCCAGTCAGCCATGGCTTATTGGCGGCAACATGGCTCTACCGGTATCGAGGGTCGGTTTTGGTTGCTGGCGCTCGATTACCTGGTGGCAGTTGAAGCGGCAAGCAAAGCTACCAAGGGCCTCACGGTTACCTATCGCGTTCGTCCTCAATACAAACCTTTCGAGAAAGGATCGGCCAACAGGACCGTGGTTGACCTGATTCTTGAGCGCAAGACAGCGATAGGAGGCTGACATGGATTTCACCCGTGCTGCCCTGAACACCATCGACAAAGCGCTGCGCTCTCCCGCTGCCACCGTTACCTACAACCGCACATGGCAACAAGTGCATACCCTGTATGACATCGGACAACTCAAGGGCGCCAACAGGCTCGCGCTATCGGACAATGACCGCCGCCACCTGCGTGAGCTGGTCAAACACCAAACCGGAGTTGATCTGCTGGCGGTCGATCATGAGATGAGCCTGAGCAGACTCAAGGGCGCCTCCCGACTGGACATTGCCAGGCATCTGCCCAATGAAAAGCTCTCTGGCCGCAGCGTGACAGAAGACATCGTTCTGATTGGCAGTGCTACAGGGCGTATAGTACTGCCTGGTGGCACCATCGACGTTTTGCCCGGCATGACAGTCAGTTGTCACCACAAACATCTTCACGGACTTCACCGCGTTATCCTGGTCGAGAACCTTGCGACCATGCATGCGCTGGAGCAATACCCGTGGCCTGCACAGCTAGATGGGTCGGTGATGCTGTTTAGGGGCTCCGTCTCACAATCACCCAAAGCGGTCACTGAGGTGGTCAACCAAGCGAGAGAGGTGGTGTGCTTCCCCGATTACGACCCTCAGGGCGTTATGAACAGCCTCACACAAAGCAAGTCAGCAGGCATTGTCATGCCGGATAAATCAGGGATCGATCTGATGCTGGCCAAGGGGCTGAACAAGGATGACCTATTTTTCAAGCAGGACGCTGCAAAACAGTGGTTACGAACAAACGCCAGCACCCTGCCCTATGTTGCCGATATGCTAATCAGAGGCATTGCCTTATCACAAGAGGCGATGACGCAGTGCCAGACCATGGTGGTGGTTTCGACCCGACTTAGAATGTAATTGGGGTCAGAATGAATATTGATCTTTATTTCAAAATACTGGAATCGGTAGGCGCGACCAACCTGCTACTGGTCACATTATTGGTTCCTGTCTCCGCGATTTTGCTTGGCTCACTATTCCTCAACGAGACCTTGAAGGCCGTCCATTTTGCGGGAATGGCGCTCATCGCGCTGGGCTTATCCGCTATCGATGGGCGGCTTTGGCGACGAGATGACTGCGAAGAAATAACTGTCGCTGCTCAAAGCTAGAAACTCAGAAGTGAATCGTGTGGGTAATCAATCGCTCTGACCCTATTGATCTTTAGCGCTCAACTGCGGCTTTGATCGGTTGCGCTTCGTTGGCCAGATGCAACTAGCCTCTAACGCAGAGGCCAGAGTCCGCGGCGTTCAACCTTCGCCCAACTCACGCATGACAGCATACAAGGCAGACTTGGCTTCAAAGCCGACACCAGGAATATCCGGCAGACCCACGTAGCTATTTTCTACGCGAATTCCATCAGCAAACCCGCCGAATGGCTGGAATACGTCTGGAGGGACGCGGCCGGATCGGCTACATCGAAGCTGTCGTCGCTGAGTGGATTGAGCATGGAATGAAAGACACTCCCATGGTGGTGGATATTCTCACCCGCGCATCTCGCTCTCTTAGCGTTTCAAAACAGGATTCGTCCCAGCGCACTGACATTCCTAAAGCTTAGCCACCGCTGGTAAGGATACGACTGCGCCGAGTACATCAGTGAAACAGCGGACGGAGAAAAGTAGATTATTCTAGTTTTTTCCCACGCGCATAGTATCTGCCAGCGGTTGCTGCCCACGCTCATCCAACGCGTCCACCACCCCCGCCACATCAGCAGCCGCCTTGTTCTGGCTCAGCTTGAACTTGCCCACTAGACGCTCAATGTCGATCTCGATACCGACAATCTTCGCCAACATCTCACTGATGTAATCGGCGCTGGAGTCGGTCATCTTCCAGGGGCGTTCGGGCTCGGCCTGGGCTTCATGTTCGCGAGTCAGGCGTGCTACCAGGCCACGAACGAAGCGCTCATCGTCGCGCAGGCGAATGCGGCCGTGGGCATGCACCACCTGGTAATTCCAGGTCGGTACCTGGCGGTGGGTTTCGTGTTTGCTGGGGTACCAGTTGGGTGAGATATAACCGTGAGGCCCTTGAAAGATCACCAGCACGGACGCGCCGTCAGTGATCTGCTGTACCAAAGGGTTGGCGCGGGCGATATGGCCTTGCAGCATGCCTTGAGCGCCCTGCTCTGCCAACAGTTCAAAGGGAATATGGTTGGCATCCAGCCCGGCGTCGGTATACATCACCAGCGCACCCAGCGGGTAGGCGCGCATCAGGGCGTGCAGTTGCTCGGGCCGGTCTTCGGCAAAGTGCTCGGGCAGGTACAAGGCGGTTTCGCTCCGGTAACACGGGGTTTAGTCAGGTGCTATAGAGTAACGCGGTTATCTGTCTGAGGTAATTTACTTCAAAACCTCCACTGAACCCATTTGACTTCCTCACCACCGCAAAACAATGCATGACGCAGGTCACAGGCTGAACAGGTCGTGCTCGTGCTTTGCTCGGCACTTGCGTTAATCTGCCGTCCTCTAATGCCGCTCGAACAGGATTTCAGGGCATGGATTACCCGCCACTACAACGCATTTTACTCTCCGTGCTGCTCACCTTTTCAGCACCTTCCAAGGCTCAGCCCCTGCCCTGCGCACCAGGCCAAGAGCAATGAGCGCCCTGGCTCCCGGCCGCCTGTCAGCAGCGGCGCTGGCCCTGGTGCTCTGGGGAGGCTGGGCGCTGCTGGCCAACTGGTCCGCCGGGTACCGCGAAGCCCTGGTTGCCGGCCTGCTGCAAGGCTGTGCCAGCGCGATCATTACCCTGCTCATGGCTGTATGCGCCAACGCCTTGTTTACCCGCCTGCCTGGCGGTGTTCTGCGTATAGCGGCGCCGCCACTGCTGATTGTATCGGTCAGCTTCAGCGCACTCTGGCTGGCACATACTGCCAATAACACCCCCGCGCTTTGGACCACCATCTTGCCGCCCAGCGGCCTGGCTTTTGCCTATTGCCTGTACCTCACTTTTTCGCTCTCGCGCGAAGCCGCCACCTCGGAGCAGCAATCCCATGACAGATCTCAGTAACCGACGCCCCCTGAAAATCCGCGACCAGCAACTAATGCGGCGCGTCGCCGCTTGGCTTAGCCGCCGCAACGTAACGCCCAATCAGATATCGATCCTCAGTGTGGTCTTTGCCCTGGGCGGCGGCGCTGCGCTGGTGATGGCCGGGCAAACGCTGGCGGGTGAGCGCTCACTGTGGTTTCTGGCCGCCGCACTGCTGATTCAATTGCGCCTGCTGTGCAATCTGTTCGACGGCATGGTCGCGATGGAAGGCGGCAAGCAGACGCCAGCAGGCGAACTGTTCAATGACGTGCCGGACCGCATTGCCGATCCGCTGCTGATAGTGGCCTGCGGCTTTGCGCTACCGGATTACCCCAGCGCCATGTGGCTGGCGTGGCTCGGTGCGCTGCTTGCGGTTATGACGGCCTACATTCGCGTGCTGGGCGTTTCCCTCGGGCTGCCAGCGGACTTTCGCGGCCCAATGGCCAAGCAGCAACGTATGGCATTGATTACGGTCGCTGCCGTGATTTCTGCACTGGAGATTTTCTGGGGGCACTACGGCATGGTGCTCTGGATCAGCCTTATCCTGCTGGTGGTGGGCAGCGCGATGACCGCGATGCGTCGCCTGATGGGTTCTTACATGCACCTGCAACAACGTGGAGCGAATTGAAATGGATCTCGGCTTGCCCTTTATGCTTGATCTCACCGCCAATGCGCTGGTGGCCATGCTGGTAGTACTGGCCATGCTGGTTGTGGCCTCCATTACCCAATGGCGCCTACGCTCTCGCTTAAGCCCGGAAGCACATCTGGAACTCAAGCAGCGCATCAACTCCTGGTGGATCATGGTCGCGGTGGTTTTTACTGCGCTGATGATCGGCCAAACAGCCTCGCTGATCTTCTTCGCGATTTTGAGTTTTATCGCGCTGCGGGAAATTTTCTCGATCCTGCCTGTACGCATCAGTGATCGCCGTCTGATCCTCGCGCTCTATCTGATGGTGCCGCTGCAGTATTACTGGATTGCCCAAGACTGGTACGGCATGTTTATCGTGTTTATTCCGGTCTACCTGTTCCTGCTGATCCCCTTCGGCCTGCTGATCCTGGGCGAGACCAAAGGCTTTATCCGTGCGGTGGGCTCATATCAATGGGCAATCATGACCACGGTGTTTGCCATCAGCCACGTAGCTTATCTGCTGATGCTGCCGGCGGATCAGAACGCCTCCGGGGGCGGCGTGGGCCTGGTGCTGTATCTAGTATTCCTGACCCAATTCAACGACGTGGCGCAGTACATCTGGGGCAAAAAGTTTGGTGAACGCAAGATAGTACCCACCATCAGCCCCAACAAAACCTGGGCTGGCTTTCTTGGTGGCGTGGCCACCACCACGCTGCTTGGCGGTTTGCTGGCCCCTTGGTTAACGCCAATGAGTTTTTGGCAGGGCCTGGCAGCGGGTCTGCTCATCGGCTGCGCCGGTTTTGTCGGCGACCTTACCATTTCTGCCGTCAAGCGTGACCTGCGCATCAAGGACACCAGCCAGCTGATTCCCGGCCACGGCGGTATTCTCGACCGCATCGACAGCCTGATGTACACCGCACCGCTGTTCTTCCACTTCCTTTTTTACACCAGCTACTGAGGCCACCATGTCGTTCATTCAACGTCTGCCCAAGCGGCTGTTTTTTCTATTGATCGTCAAACCGGTGGTGTACCTGCTGCTGGGGCTCAACATTTATTCCGCGCAGCGCCTGCCCGCACGCGGCCCGGCAATCCTGGCGGCCAATCACAACAGCCACCTCGATACGCTGGTGCTGATGGCGCTCTACCCGCTCAGCCAATTGCACCGCGTGCGCCCCGTAGCGGCCGCCGATTACTTTCTGCGCAACCGCTTTACCAGTTGGCTGTCGCTCAACGTGATCGGCATCATCCCGCTAGACCGGCAAAGCCAGGTCGACAAGGAAAAGGTATTCGACCAGTGCCAACAGGCGCTTGCCAATGACGAGATACTGCTGCTATTCCCGGAAGGCAGCCGCGGCGAAGCGGAACAATTGCAGCCGCTGCGCAAGGGCATCTACCACCTCGCTCGCGCCCACCCCGGCACCACAGTAACCCCCATCGCCATGCACGGCCTCGGCCGGGCGCTGCCCAAGGGTGAGTCCATGCTGGTGCCGTTTAATTGTGATGTAGTGATTGGGGAAGCGTTGCTGCCGGGTGAGGACAGCAACTTGTTTATGCAGGCATTGCAGACCTCGTTGGAGGAGCTGCTGGCTGCATGCATTACCCGTCGTGATGAGCGGTGGGAAGATTAAGGGTTTGATTCCATCGGCGCGGCGGCAATTGAGCGTTATCTGGCTGAGGTAACGTACTTCAATACCTCGACCACCTGCTCAGGGGTTTGCGCCCAGGCCATCGCCGCTGCGTCCACTTCCTTGAGCGGGTGGATGATGTCTTCATCGTGCAGGGTAATGTAGGGCGTGCCCATGGCGGCGCAGTAGCCGGCATCGAAGGCAGCGTTCCACTGTTTGTACTTGTCGCCAAAGCGAATCACAGCCACATCGCACTGCTCCAGCAGCGTCTTGGTGCGTATGCCGTTGACCTTGGCGGACTGGTGATCGCGCCAGAAGGGTACATCGGGCTTGCCCAACATATCGCCGGCAGCATCGCTGGACTCGTGATGGGTGACAGGCGCGGTGAATTCTACCGGCAACCCAGCGGCTTCTGCCCCGGCTTGAATCTGTTCGCGCCAGTCGGTATGGATCTCACCGGATAAATAAACAGTCCAGATCATGCGGTACCTCTTTTTTTCAGAAAATCGGAATAGTGTTGCCTATGGCTGATAGGGTACCAGAGCTTAATGGGCCGGTCAGATGCCGCTCGCTTTATATCGATTTTCGGGCATTAGATAAATAACTGAGCCGATTACTAGAATAAGGTGTCTAATGCATTGCCAGTAATTCATGTATGTCCGGCCCGGAAGCAGAAGATCAGGCAATGAATCACACAATGCTTGCGGCCGCTGTTCTGATCCGTCAGGCGAGATTTACATTGGAGACTGATCATGAACATGAACACCATCAAAAATCCCCTATCGCATTTGCGCCTGCCCATGCTGGCGGCTGTGGCCCTGGGTGGCCTGCTGTTAGTAGGTTGCGCGGGTAATCCCCCGACTGCCCAGTTCGCCCTGACCGAATCAGCCGTTAACGCGGCAGTCAGTGCCGAGGCTACCGAGTATTCAGCGGTGGAGATGCGTTCTGCACGTGAAAAGTGGAAGCAGGCCGAAATGGCCATGCAGGAAAAGGACTATGACAAGGCGCGCGTACTCGCTGAGCAGGCTGAGTGGGATGCACGTGTAGCCGAGCGCAAGGCGCGGGCTGCAAAGACGCAAAAGGCCCTGAAGGATGCCAGCCAGGGGATTGAGGATCTGCGCGAAGAAGGTATGCGCAGCACCCAGTGATCAACACGCCCCCTTCCCTATCGCCTTCACCCAAGGATTACCTGCTATGAACAAATTAATGACTATTACCACCGTGCTCGCCGCGGCCATTGGCCTGTCTGCCTGTGCTTCACAGCCCAACAGCAACCTGCAGCAGGCTCAGGCCCAATTTACCCAGCTGCAAAACGACCCCCGCTCCAGCCAGATGGCTGCGCTTGAGACCGAAGACGCTGGCAAAGCCGTTACTGAGGCCAGCAAGGCTTTTGAAAACGGTGACAAGAAGCAAGTCGACCAACTGGCCTATGTGGCCCAGCGCCGCATTGAGCTGGCCGAGCAGACTATTGCTTTGCGTTCCTCAGAGGCAGAGTTGGAGCAATCCGCTGCCAAACGCGCTGAAGCTCAACTGTCATCACGTGAACAGCAATTGCAGTCGAGTCAGCAGCAGCTTAAGTTGAGTGAGCAGCAGTTGGCGGCACGTGAAGCGCAGATCCGCAAGCTGCAGGACGAGCTGAAGGCAAAGCAGACCGAGCGCGGCACACTGGTCACCTTGGGTGATGTGCTGTTTGACGTCGACAAGTCCGATCTCAAGTCCACAGGCGTGCGCGACGTGCAGAAGCTTGCCAGCTTTCTCAACGAGAATCCCGAGCGCCAACTGATGGTCGAGGGCTATACCGATAGTACCGGTGCCGCTTCCTACAACCAGCAGTTGTCTCAGCGGCGCGCCGAGTCCGTACTCCGTGCTTTGACGCACGCTGGTGTTAGTGCACAGCGAGTTCAGGTCGTCGGTTACGGCCAGCAATACCCCGTTGCCAGCAACGATACTGCATCCGGCCGCGCGCAGAACCGTCGTGTGGAAGTGACTATTTCCAACAATGACCAGCGCGTAGCGCCGCGTTCGTCGATGGAATAAAGCGCGTCAGGGCATCGCTAGCCGGTGCCCCCTGCGTTTGTACCAGAGCCCGCCTAATTGGCGGGCTTTTTTGTGTCAGGATGCCGCTTTCTTTTGCATGGCTTTGAACTGCCTTTCGAGCATAAAGCCGTAACCCAACCACAGCACCAAGAGATAAACCACCGAGACGACCAGCATCACTATCAGGAACACGAGTGCCTGCTCTTGCAGCGTCATCATAATCACCGCGAAACCATTAGGCTCAAGCAGTACGACGACCAGCACGAATAACAGCGAAACCAGCACGGACGCCAGGAACGACATAAACACCAACCAGCGCTTCTCGGCCGCCGTCGGCAGACGTTGATGGTCCTTGATGAAGTAATGCCCCGCCGCCATCGCCGAACCAATCAATATGCCCATATTAACCCCGGCATTGCCGTCCATATCCAGCAGCGTGAGCACGACCGCAGCAATGACCATCATGGCCAGATTGGCGCCTGCGAAGATGAAGAGGTATTTTTTTAGCGGGGTGTTTTGGGTCATGGAGGTCTTCCTTGGAGGCAGATTTAAGGTAGTTTAACCATTCAAGCTTATCTGCCAATGGCGAAGACGAGCCAGGCGATGATAGCGGCGATAGGCGTGAGAATCACTAAGCTGCCTACTACAACCGCCCGACCCCAGGCGTAACCGCTCTCCCCTTTGAAGCTGCCGCCAGTTAGAACCCCCAGCACACCAACGCCGATACGGTGAGCTAATACATTTATTAAAAAATCGAAGATGAAGTCCATTTAATCTTCCTGCCTCTCGATTTGATCATTCTAGGACGCATTTTAGCTATGCCACCTTATAACTCGGCTACTGGCATACACCGCTGCGCCTTTGGCAATTAGAATCTGTGACCTGCCCTGCAAAGCTACCAGCCTGGAATTGACGTATGCGCATGAGCCGTTAAGCTGCCACGCACGCAAGATCTAGCTCTGGATGATCGGTGGTTAGAACTCAACAATGAAAGCTTTGCTACTAGCCTCGCTACTAATGAGCGGCTGCGCCACCAGCCTGGCCGACACCGCTAACGATGATGCCCGGCAGTCCCTGAAAAACTATGGCCTAACCCGTTGCCTACTGGAGGCTCTGCCCGATCAACCGTCCGTGCTGCGTGAGGACCTGGCCAGCGCCAGCCGCGCCTATCATTTCATGGGAAAAGGCGTACATCAGATCCTGCAGGACGAAGACACGATGGACATCCTGCACGACCCCTATCAGGACACGCGCAATTTCGTTGCAGATCGCTACGCCGCCGATGGCTCGCCTATGAAGACAGGCAACGGCAACAGCGCCTTCCATGCCTGTCTGGCGATCTACAATTCCGCCGAATTTGATCAGTTTATCCGTGGACAGGACGCTTACCTGCCTTGAGCACGCGGTAAGCTGCCGACGCTACTCCATCACCGCCGTAATGCCGCCCTCGCTACTGGCGAAGCTCCAGCCCCATGGCCCAGAAATCAATTTCCAGCCGGGTGGCGTCGCTGAAAATCCGCGCCAGGCGCTCAAAGCGCCGGGGTGTTACGTCCGCCAGTTCCCGGTTCAGCCAGTCGATCTCAGCCTGCATGGCTTCCTGAAACTCGGCGCTCTCGTACATCTCGATCCAGGCATCATAGGGATTCTGCTCACCGCGCAACGTCTGCGCCCGGCTGTTGAGCCAGTTGGCGATTTCACCGTAACCGACCAGGCAAGGCGCTAGCGCCACGTGCAGGTCGAGCAGGTCTCCGCGGTTTCCGGTGTCGAGCACATAGCGGGTGTAGGCCAGGGTGGCGCGCGCTTCCGGTAGGGTTTGCAGCTCCTGCTCGCTGATGCCCCATTCCTTGCAATACTGAATATGCAGGCCCAGCTCCAGATCGACGATTGCCGAAAGCCCTGCTTTGGCGTGCCGCAGATCATCCAAAGTGGTGCTTTTGTAGGCCGCCAGGGCAAAGGCGCGGGCAAACTGGATCAGAAACAGATAGTCCTGCTTGAGGTAGTGGCAGAACGATTCCGGCGCCAGCCTGCCCTCGCCCAGCTGAGTAACAAAGTCATGCTGTATGTAGGCATCCCACTCCGGCTGACAATGTTGTTTGAGGTGCTCGAAGGTATAAGGCATCTGCTTATCTCGCTGTTTTTGATAGATAATCTGTAACGTAAGGCACCATAGCATAGCCAGCGCGTGCCTGTTTTCGCACACTCACCGAACAGAATAGATCTCTACTCTTTCCAAATCGCTACACAACGCGCGTAGCCGATTTGCCGGCGAGCCGTTATGGTTGCGCTCCTGTAATGGAGGCGACATGACCTATCTGCTCTTCGTCACGGTGCTTTGGGCCGTGTCCTTCAATCTGATCGGTGCCCATCTGGCCGGCCAGGTGGATCCCTATTTTTCGGTGCTGACCCACGTTCTGCTGGCCGGCCTGGTGTTTCTGCCGCTGACGCGCTGGCGCGGCGTCGACCCCCGGTTTATCGGCGGGGTAGCGCTGGTGGGGGCGTTGCAATTTGGCGTGACGTACATCTGCCTGTACCTGAGCTTCAATCTGCTGAGCGTGGCGGAAGTACTGCTGTTCACAGTGCTGACGCCGCTGCACGTGACGCTGATTGATGATGCGCTGCGGCGCCGCTTCAATCCATGGGCACTGGTGGCCGCCGGTGTTGCCGTTCTGGGCGCAGGGGTTATTCGGTTCGACGGCATTTCCGCTGGATTTCTTGGCGGCTTTCTATTGATGCAACTGGCCAACTTCACCTTCGCCAGCGGGCAGATCGGTTACAAGCACCTGACCCAGCACTTTCCATCGGAGATCCCGCTATATCGACGCTTCGGCTACTTCTTCCTCGGCGCGCTGCTGGTGGTGTTGCCGGCGTGGCTGCTGTTCGGTGATAGCGAGCAGTTACCGACCACCTCTACGCAATGGGGCGTGCTGCTATGGATGGGGATTCTCGCCACGGCGGTCGGGCAGTTCTGCTGGAACAAGGGGGCAACCCTGGTTTCCGCCGGCACACTCGCGGTGATGAACAATCTCTCCGTACCGGTGGGCCTGCTGCTGAACCTGCTGGTCTGGCGCACCGACACCGCGCTACTGCCCCTTTCAATCGGCGGCAGCCTGATCATTTTAGCGCTGTGGATCAGTAAGCGCGGGGCGCGCAGACTTCCCACTTGAGTTCGCCTCGGGTGATCGACAATAGTTGCTCTTGAAGCGCGCCAGCAGCTGTGGTGGGCAGACGCACTTGCAGCATCACTACCTGCTCGGGGCTGAGGGTCATCAGTTCGCCATTTCCTGTGCGAAAATCGCCGCAACCAATTCAGTCTTGGTGTCCGCCGCAACCTCATTTATTGTGTGAAACTTACCGGGCTAATCAGTACGTCCGTATCCGCTACTCAGGAGACAAGCATGAACACTGCAGCAAGCCGTGGCGCTGAGATTCGCAGCGCATTGCAGGTGAATCCCGACCTTAAGACGACCGCAGATATACAGCAGGAAATTGAGCGCCGTATCGGTTTTATCAAGGATACGTTGCGCGGTTCGGGAACGCGGGCGCTGGTATTGGGGATCAGCGGCGGCGTGGATTCCACCACCTGTGGCCGGTTGTGCCAGATGGCGGTCGAATCGCTGCGCCAGGAGGGCTATGAGGCCACTTTCTATGCCATGCGCTTGCCCTATGGTGTGCAGGCCGATGAAGCGGATGCGCAGTTGGCGCTGGAGTTTATCAAGCCCGACCAGATGCGCACGGCGGATATCAAGGGCGCGGTTGATGCGATGATGGCCTGTTTTGCTGGCGAGCCGGCTGAGGCTGCCAAGCAGGACTTCGTCAAGGGTAACGTGAAGGCGCGGGCGCGCATGGTGGCGCAATACACGCTGGCGAACTTCATGAACGGTCTGGTGGTAGGGACGGATCATGCCGCGGAAGCGGTCATGGGGTTTTTCACCAAGTTCGGCGACGGCGCCTGTGATCTGGCCCCGCTAACCGGCCTGACCAAAGGCCAGGTGCGCAGCATTGCAGCGGAGCTAGGTGCTCCCGCGACGCTGGTTAAAAAGGTGCCCACGGCCGATCTGGAGGAGCTGAAACCCGGCAGACCAGATGAAGATGCCCACGGCGTGACCTACGAGCAGATTGATGCGTTGCTGCTGGGTGAAACGGTGCATGAAGAAGCCGCGCGCAAGATCATCGAGCGTTACGATGCCACTGAGCACAAGCGCCAGGTGCCGCTGGCGCCTTGAGCACGTTATCCGCGCTCTATCTTTAGGCGATTTGCACCTCAATATGCCGCCTGCGGGCAACAGGCGGCAGCTACCCCTACCGGTCTTGGCAGGCGACGCGAAAGCTGTCGTCCAGCGCCACCGGCAGTACCAGAGTACTGAACTTCACTTTATCGGCCGCATTGCACAGGCTGGCTATGGCGCTGCGATCCAGTTGACCCTCGTCCTCCGGGTACTCCGCATTCAACACTGGCTTACCCGCCCGGATAAACGGCAGCAACAGGTCGCACTCGTTGTACTGGAAGCACTGCTCGTTGATTGAAAAGTCGAAGTAGTCCACCAGCAATTCAACCTGCTCAAGAGCGTTTTTCAGCCCTACCCCTAAACCCCTGCGGTGCGCTTCATTGGCGATAAAGCGGTTATAGGCAAGCTGATCCTGGGCATCGAAGTCAAAACCGGTGGGCTCAAGATACCCCTGGACGTTATCCGGCTCGACCGCATCGCAGCCTTTTTCTGCCGCCAAGTCCAACCGCGCAGTCATTATCTGCCGAACGTTTGCCGAGCGAATATCCACCCAGCGCTCCGCGGGCCAGTCCTCAAGCCTATCGCCCAACTCAGCGTCCGTGAACTGATCGCGATCTGGACGATAATTTTCGTGGGTGCCGGCGGAGAAATAACAGATCACTTTGCGGCCATCTGCCTGCAGAGAACGAATAGTAGATATGGAGGTGTTGAACAGGTCGACATTGTAAAGCTGGGCATCGTAGGTGGTATTCAGCGGATGATCATCATCCACAAATAGTTGCCACTGCCAGCTCACTCCCACTTGCGGCTGGTACCAGTTCCCGTCGTTCACGGGTGCCACGTCGACGGCCAGGGGCATATTTTTCTCTGACGCAACAGCACTGGCGGCCAGCGCCATAGCAATGGTCAGGGCACAACCGGTAACCCACCGCATCGCCGCTCTCCAAATTAACCAAACGCCTTGCCAGACAGAAGATATGAAGCGCTCGAGCCTTGTTGCAGCGGAAAAGATCTTCACCGTTGCACACACAGCGCCAAGACTGCAGGATAGCCCGATAAACCGAGAACATCACTGCACCCTATGACGACTGCACCACTTCGCCAACCCTGCCCGCCCGGCACCTGTGATTGCGACAGGGACCGGCTGCTGGACAATCCGGAAGCGGACAATCGCATTCTGCGGCTAACCTTGCATGAAGAAAAGCGCCTCCTGGCGCGATTGGAAAGCATTACCAGTCTCGACGAGCTGGAGCATCTGCAAGGCCGTATGGAGCAGCAATTGGGCATTCGCCTGCGTATAGGCCCCGGCCATAATGAAGTACGCAGTATGCGCGGCATCAGCATTCAGTTCGAACCGCAACCGGGCCTGTGCCGCAAGGCCCGCAAGTCGATCCCCACGGCAATACGGCGCAGCCTGGAGCAGCATCCGGAAATCGCGTTTGCCCTGCTGAACAGTCATGACTTGCTGCGGGACGCCTGATTCGCGGCTGCTGGCTACCCCGTTGCAAATGTAACATTATGACGCTAGCGAGCCTGCTGGGGTGCCCGTATAGTTACACAATGACATTAAGCCCCCATCTACCCCACGACAAACTGCTGGATCTGCTACTCGACGTCGTCTGTGTGGTAGACACCTACGGGCGTTTTCTTTCAGTCAGCGCGGCCAGCGAGCGTGTTTTCGGCTACCGGCCTGACGAGATGATCGGCCACACTGCCTTTGAGCTGATGCACCCGGATGACCGAGCCAGCACCCTCGAGATGGTGAAGCGCATTAACGCCGGCCAACCTTCGGGTGATCATGAAAACCGTTACATCCACAAAGACGGCCGGACTATTCACATCATGTGGTCGGCCCGCTGGCTTGAAGAAGAGCAGGTGCGGATAGGCGTAGCGAGAGACATCACGGAGCGCAAGCGCGCCGAAGCAATGCAGGCAGCGCTCTATGCTATCTCCGAGGCAGCGCACTCGGCGGAGGATCTGCAGGCGCTGTACCAGCAAGTGCATCAGGTGGTGGGCCAGTTGTTACCGGCCGACAATTTTTTTGTCGCCCTGCATGATGCTGCAAATGAACAGCTCGTTTTCCCCTACTACGTCGACCAGTTTGACGCGCCACCCGATCCCATACCGATGACCGTCAGCACCTTGAGTGCAGAAGTTATACGTTCAGGCGAAGCCCTGCTGCTGACGCCTGAAACAGCGGAGCAAATGCTGGCGAACATCGGGACCGTGGCCGGCAAGCACTCCCTCGACTGGTTAGGGGTGCCGCTGACAACGGGCACGCAGACGATTGGCGCCCTGGTGCTGCAAAGCTATTCCGGCACGCTGCGCTACACCGATCAGGACAAGGAGCTGCTGCAATTCGTATCCAGCCAGGTCGCCACTGCGATAGAGCGCAAGAGTAATCACTCGCGCCTGGCATTTCTCGCCCAGTACGATCAACTGACAGAACTCCCGAACCGAGCCCTGTTTCTGGACCGGCTGCACAGCTCACTGCAGCGGGCCCAAAGCGAATCCTTATGCCTGGCTGTGCTGTATCTGGACATGGACAACTTCAAGCACATCAACGATAACTACGGCCATACCACCGGCGACCATTTGCTCAAGGAAGTTGCTCAGCGCCTCAAACAGTGCGTGCGTGACTCCGACACCATCGGCCGCCTGGGCGGGGATGAATTTGCTGTTGTACTGGATAACATCAGCAAGGCGGAAGACGCGAGCGTGGTAGCCGAGAAGATTCTGGCCTCCCTGAGCGAAGAATATCGGCTTGAAGGCCAGATCTTGACCAGCGCTCCCAGCCTGGGTATCGCCGTCTACCCCGAACACGGCCAGAACGACCTGCAACTGGTTCGCCGAGCCGATGAAGCCATGTACGTGGCCAAACGTAATGGCGGCAAACGGTTCATTTTTGCTGCGCAGGATCCAGGCTGATGAAGGGCCTGCTACTGCTTGCCGCGCTGATATTTTCTGCGAGCGCGTACCCAATCGAATTCAACTTTCCAATCTAGTAAGGATTACCTTTGAGACTCTGTGTTTTCTGCGGTTCCAGTGCGGGCAATCAGCCCTACTATCTTGAAGCTGCCCAGCAACTGGGCACCACTCTGGCAAAAGCCGGTATCACGCTGGTGTACGGCGGCGCGCAGGTTGGTTTGATGGGCGCTGTCGCCGATGCGGCACTGGCTGCCGGCGGTCAGGTGATAGGCGTTATTCCGCAGCATCTGGTTGAGCGCGAGCTGGCTCACACCGGCCTGACCGAGTTGCGCCAGGTCAGCTCCATGCACGAGCGCAAGGCGATGATGGCCGATCTGTCAGACGGCTTTATCGCCCTGCCCGGCGGCGTGGGCACTTTTGAAGAGCTGTTCGAGGTCTGGACCTGGGCTCAGTTGGGCCATCACCAGAAGCCCTGCGCGCTTTTCAACGCCGGCGGCTATTACGACAAGCTGATCGATTTCCTCGACCACGCCATGACTGAAGGCTTTATGAAGCAGGCCTACCGCGAGATGTTGATAGTCGCGCCGGATGTTGAGTCGCTGATGATCAAGGTAAAAGCCTATGAGCCACCGAAGGTAGCCAAGTGGATGGAGGATAAGAGCGAGCGCTAAGGTGCTGGCTCCCGCCTCTGCACAAATCTTCCAGACTCGCCCCGGGCAGGCGTTATGATTGTGGCATTGCCCTTGTTTACCGAATAAATGCCCATGAGCGCTCACAACTGGATTGATCTCAAACAGGATGCTGATACCGGCATTGAGACCATTCGAGCGCATTTTGAGGGCCATGCCTATGACCCACATTGGCATGACAGCTATCTGGTCGGGTTTACCGAGCAGGGCGTGCAGCGCTTTCATTGCGGCCGCCAGCGTTACGACAGTGTGCCTGGCAAGGTCATACTGCTGGAGCCTGGCGACATCCACGATGGCGAAGCGCCCACCGCTGAAGGCTTTACCTAATCCATGCTTTACCTGGATCCGCACTGGCTGGAGCGCGAGTTGCGCGGGCTGTTTGGTGACGCCCCGGTAGAGTGCGTGCCCGCCATGAGCATGACCGTAGGCCAGTCGCCAGAGCTGATTTTCGCCATTGCCAGCACCTTTCAGACGCTGCATCAGCAGGAGCTGCGCATCGTTCGGCAAACGGCGCTGGATTATCTATTGAGCCAGCTTACTCGCCAGATGCACTGGCGCAAGCGCACGGAGGCTGATCCGCGCATGCCGCAGGTGGCCCGACTGGCTCGGGACTATCTGCACACCCACCTGACCGATAACGTGAGCCTGACAGATCTCGCCAACTTGGCCGGGGTAGATCGCTTCCGCCTCAACCGTGCATTCAAGGCGGCTTTCGGGTTGGCGCCGCATGCGTATCTGGTGCAACGGAGGCTGGCCCAGGCGCGGCGTCGATTGGCTGCTGGTGACTCGCCCTCCGCAGTGGCCATGGATCTGGGTTTTGCCGACCAGAGTCATCTCGGGCGCTGGTTCAAGCGCGCCTACGGTCTGACCCCTGCAGGCTATCGGCAACGCTGCACACACCTTCCAGACGGGCTCTGAGCAAGTACGCACAATAACTCCCGACACTTATCTCCGGGAGACCTGCCTTGACTCACCTGCTGCCGTTTATGTTATTTGCCTTCGTCGCGTCCATCACCCCCGGCCCGACCAATTTACTGGCCATGAGCAGCAGTGCACGCTTCGGCTTGCGCGCCACCTTGCCGATCATTGCCGGCGGCTGCCTTGCCTCAGCCGGGCTGGTTCTGGCTGTAGGGCTGGGCATTGGCAATATGCTGCTGGAGTCTCCCGCTGCGGCAAGCCTGCTGGGCTGGGCGGGTGCGCTCTGGCTGACCTACCTGGGCTGGCAGATCGCCCGCGCTCCCGTGGAACTGGACTCCCCCCTTCAACGTCAACAACCCTTGAGCGGGTGGGCCGCAGCGCTGTTGCAAGTGATCAATCCCAAGCCCTGGACGGTGGCACTGGCGGTTGTCAGTGTGTTCATGGCCAGCGCCAACGCACCAGCATGGCTGCTGGCAACACTGTTTCTGCTGATGGCTATTCCCTGCATGCTGCTCTGGGCCTGGCTGGGTATCAAGGCAAGTGTGTGGCTGAAATCGCCGCATCAACTTCGGCGTTTCAATCAGCTGATGGGCTTGCTGCTGGCCGCGTCAGGGTGGCTTGGTTTGTTAGGTTGAACCAGGGCTGACTCTTGTGTTTAACCATTATGAATCGGCAGCTGCCTGCAGCGTATCTGCCCACGTTCGCAACCGCTGACGCAGCTGTAATAAAGCAGTCCTCAGAGCGTTCCTCATCATCAGAAGGTTGTCTGCGCCAATGACTGATTTAGAGCGATCAACATTCAGCTCATCAAGCCGACGCTCAGCATAGACATGGCGCTTTTCTTCAGCGCGGCGAAGCCAGAAAATACCCAGCTCCCTTGCCTGCTCTCTATCAATACCTGCCACTCTGCCGGTGTAAAGCATCCAGCCAAGATCGAACTGAGAGTTGTAATGGCCCGCACGAGATGCCAGTAGATGCCACGCATAGCCCTGCGCAGGATCGCGCTCAAAGGGCACTCCTGGCTGACCGCCCTCGAAAAAACCGGCACCCAGGCAGTTTGCGCCTATCGGTGAACCCAGCGCAGCACTGTATCCGCATAGCTCGGGCAGGCTTGGGCCGCTGTAGGCGGCATCAATACCCAGACCTCCACGGATGAATGCCATGATGAGAACCTGCATGGCATCATCATTGCCCATTGCCGCAGCAGACAAATAAGCGGCCCTCGCCTCTTCTGTCTGGCCCAGCATTTTTTTGGCCTCAGCCAGCCAGTAATAGGCCTCATCTTCTTGTGGATAGTTTGCTATGACGGCTTCCGCAGCGGGGACTAATGCCTTCCAGTTTTGCCGGTTCGCAAATTCGTACATCAGACCTATGAGACGCTTGGGCGTAGGATGGTGGCCGATGGCGCTCTCCCAATACTCACGCGTGGCACCGGGCGTGGATAGCTCCGTAGGGTAAGCAAGGAACTCGTCTCGCATGTCAAACAGGTCCGATTCGCTGACACCTGCAAGTCGCGCCTGCTCAATAGTGCTCTGTACCAATTGCTTTGAGCCGCCCCACCTCGGCTGAAGGAAATTCGCCCTGGTACGGTAGGTCGGGAGGTAGCGAGGTAACACCGCAGCCGCTCGATCAAGATAGAAACCGGCCATCCCGGTGCCCAGCAAGAAATGATTTTCAGCAAGCAGTGTCAGCGCTTCGACCGGCGTGTCATCCAACGTGAGCGCGTGCTCCAATAAGTGGTTGGATATCTGCAATCGTTCCTTCAGGAGCAGTGTTTGCGCGAGATTGATATCGCTCAGACGTCTTTCGCTACGGGCATCCCAGGCCCCGTTGTTCCAGATTTCTGCGCAAATCCAATGGGCAAGATAGGATTCGGGCATGTTCTTGAGCCACTGCTCGCAGCGTTCCACACCTGCCAGGGCTGTAAGGGTCAGACTGGATACAAACGGGTTATAGCCAACCGATCCCTCTGGAACGGTCAAAGCGCGCTCGCGCTCTGCGCTTAAAGCTTGTTGAAGGTATGTGAAGTCGGCGGCGAAGAATGCTCGGGTAGCCTGAAGTGCTTGTAGAACCTGCTCAGGAGGCAGTGGCACGCCCTGTAGTTCCGTGGGCGCCGCATAGAACGCTTGATCAAAGGGCATGTGGAGCCCTGCCCTGTCCATCAGCTCCGGCTCCAGCCATGCATCTTCCACCACCCAGAATAGAAACGCCAAAGCTCCAGCCGCACCAATGATCAGCGCTATAAGGGTGGGCAAGCCGTAACGGGATGGGGATTGTTCAGTGCCAGTGTATTCGGTGCCAGTGTAGTACTGCTCGTCACACTCTGGGCATCGGTTGTCGTAAAGGCGGTAATGCTCACCACAGGACGGGCAGCGTTGGGTATACATACCAGGAGATCCTTCTCGTTAAGCAGCAGTCCGACCATCGTTAAAACGGATGAGCGGAAAAACGTCAGGCCAACCTTGGCCGTGTGTTCGAAAATATATCATGAGTTGCGTAATGAAGAACGCGCCGCTGGCTAAATGATTACCACACTCTCAAACGCGCAGGTTAACAACTTAACTTTCGGCGCCGCCGGCCGGTACCCACAGATAGTTTCATGACCCAGTTTGCAATTGCGCAAGCGGTGCGCTTTCCTCACGCAGGATGGGAGCTGCAGACCGCCATGAGACAGCCGGCCTGAGCAAGCGCTACTCCCACATGCTCAGCGCTTATACTGAGTCGGGCAATAGGCGCGAATCACCCCCGGGTCGCGCAGTGCATGATGTTTGGTCTTGCGCCCGCTGACCCGCTTGCGCCATAGCCGGAAGGAGCCGGGCTTCAGTTCGTTACGCATCAGGCTTATGACCGCGGACTCGTTCAGCCCATACAGTGCTTCGATCGCCTCAAATGGGGTACGGTCTTCCCAGGCCATCTCGATGATGCGCGAGGATTCTGCGCTGTTCCACTCACCGCCCGCTAGCATGCTTTTATCTCCAGATAAACATGGCGAAAGGTTATGTCGAGCAGAACGCATCGGCAAGTCGCAGCCCGTGTGCGGATGTTGCAGTGGTGCAGCATTGTTTGTCGGGGAATCGCCTCAACCAGTTGAATGCACTTCAGAAAGCACCGACGCTGCCGATATCGAATTCACGGCATGTACGATCCTGCCGACCCTTCGGAGAGAAATACATGCGCTTGACCCTCAAATCAAAAGTCGTCCTGCTGGCCCTGGTGCCCGTTATTCTTTTTGCTCTGGCACTGAGCGGCGCTGCCGCGAAGATCCTTGAGAATCTTGCCGAAAATGAACTGGACACCACGCGGGAAAGGTTGCTTGAGGAAAGCCGTACAGAGTTGCGCAACTATATGCAGATCGCTATCGGTTCGGTGCAGTCGCTGTACGACGGCGCCAGTAACGGCGATATGCGCAGCCGGGCGCAAGCCATCGAAGTGCTGTCGAAGATAAAATTCGGCGATGATGGTTATTTCTTCGGCCACGATTCCGATGTGGTGCGCCTGTTCCGCGGCGATAGCCCGGTTGACGTGGGCAACAGCCTGAAAGACCGGCGTGACCCAAATGGCGTCTATATCAACCGGGAACTGGTGCGCGTGGCCAAGGACAACAGCTATTACGTCAACTACTCCTCGCCATTGCCGGGCAACGAAGCGGTACTGGTGCCGAAACTGGCCTACAGCTTTTATCTGCCCAAGTGGGACATGGCCGTGGGTACCGCTATTAACCTGGATGGCATCGACGCGCAGCTTGCGCTAGTAGAGGCCGCGATCAGCGAACGAATAAAAACCATCATCACCGGCATCCTGGTGATTGCCACGGTGCTGCTGATTGTTTTCGGCATTGCTGGGGTGATCCTGGCCAATACCCTGCTGCGCCCGCTGCAACAGATCAAACACAATCTGGACGATATTGCCGAAGGTGAAGGCGACCTTACCCGCCGCCTGCCGGTGACCAGCAACGACGAGATTGGTGAACTGGCGACCTCGTTCAACCGCTTTGTCGACAAGGTGCACGGCCTGGTCCGGCAGACAGTGGAAATGACCGGTCAGTTGAACCTGTTGGTCGCGGATGTCTCATCCCAGGCGCAGCGCTCGGAAAAAGCCATGGCCCAGCAGCGTAGCGAAACCGAGCAGGTTGCTGCCGCTATCAACGAGATGTCATCCGCCGCACACGAAGTGGCCAGAAGCGCTCAGGGCGCAGCAGAAGCTGCACAGCAGACCGACCGGGAAGGCCAGCAGGCCAAATCGGTCGTAGACGGTAGCATTGGTCAGATCCATACCCTGGTGCAGGACATCCGTTCCAGCGGCACCACGTTGGACACGCTGCAGCAAGACGTTAAATCCATTGTCAGCGTGCTGGATGTGATTCGCTCGATTGCCGAGCAGACCAACCTCCTGGCGCTGAACGCCGCGATCGAAGCCGCTCGCGCCGGGGAAGCCGGCAGAGGCTTTGCCGTGGTCGCCGACGAAGTTCGTGCATTGGCGAGCCGCACTCAGCAGAGTACCCAGGAAATTCAGGGCATGACCCAGCGCCTGCAACAAGGCACCGAGGCCGCAGTTGCTTCAATGCGCCGCTCCAGCGATGCGGGTGAGGTGACCAGCGAGCACGCCAACAAGGCGGGCCTGTCACTGGATGCCATTTCAACCCTGATCGGCACCATCAACTCGATGAATGCACAGATCGCCAGCGCCGCCGAAGAGCAGACTGCCGTGGCCGAGGAGATCAACCGCAGTGTGCATCAGATCGCCACAGCCGTGGAAAGCGTGGCCGATGAAACCGCCAACGGCGCCAGAACCGCACGGGACCTGGCTTCGGTCGGCGACCGGCTGGGTACACTGGTGAGGCAGTTCCGCATCTGACCACGCAGCGCCCAATCCCTGACGCCTTTTGACCCGCTGCACTTCAAAAGGCGCCTGGGAGATTGAGACTAAACCTCATGCCACAAGTGCGCGGCATCGCGCATAGGCTGAACATCAGTTTGCGCATGATTTTCCCGCCCAGTTGAATGACAACACTGCTGTTGCCAGAAAACTAACCTTGCCGGTTGATAAATTCGATTATCGCACTCTGAAAACTGGGTTTGAGCAGCACACTAGTGTGATCGCCCGGCACCACCTGAAGCTCCGCGCCAGCGACAGCTGTCTGCAGTTTGTGCGGCTGGCGAGCAAAGGGGTCACTGTCGCCGGCGATGATCAGGGTGGGCGCGGTTATCCGTTCCAGGGGGATGCGCTTGGAGTGGAAAGCCAGCGCCTGCGCAGCCATCGCGTTGCGATCGGCCCAGAGCATGTCCGCCAGCAAGCGAAAACCTAGCAACATCGGATTACGAATACTCCAGCGGCTGCCCAGCATGGCCTTGGACAGCGCTTTGCGGCCGTTGGAGCGATAAGCGCTATCAAGGTGCAACAGGTCACCGCCTACACCGCCAATAACCAAGCGGCGAATGCGTGATTCTTCCGTGGCGGCCAGCAGAGCCACGGTAGCGCCCATGGAATAGCCCACCAGATCCACCTCGGTCAATTCGAGTTCATCCAGCAGGCACCTGAGGTCTTGAGCCATCCGCGATTCACCGTAGGCTGCCGCATCATGGGGCTTTTCAGAGCGGCCGTGACCGCGCGCATCCATTGTGATCACACTGCGCCCCGCTGCATTCAGCCGGCGCACCATCCCGGGGATGACCCAGTTGACTCGCGAATGAGCAACATAACCATGATGCAGCAGCACCGGCGGCTGATCAGACTTGCCGCGCCAGCACTTGTAATAGATTCCTACCCCATCAAATGACGTGAACCGGCTCATAAGCCCCCCCAGACCAGCATCAGTGAAGCAAAATATTAATATGTGCGATATTGATACAGCTACGAGATTGACCACAGCCACGCTGATAAGTTACGCCGCTGGTCTCAGGTCCACCTTGGCATGTCTGAGCCCGTATCTAGCGCAAGGCCTAGGGCGATCAACCACCATTCAACCGGCTTATACGCCCTGCCCCAGCGGCTTAAACAGGTATATTCGTAGCCATTGATCATCGACTACGGAGCCACCATGACATCGCCCGCTTCCACCGACATCGTTCTGGCTGAACGCTGCGGCCCCAGCCTGGTATTGACGTTGAACCGGCCGGACAAACGCAATGCGCTGGAAACAGCCATGTATATCCTGTTGGAGAAGCACATCGACGAGGCCTTGGCCGATCCGAAAATTGCCAATCTGGTGCTGCGTGGTGCCGGCAACTTCTTTTGCTCCGGCGGCGATCTGCGTTCGCTGGAAACCCGAGCCGCCTTGCCGGTGGAGGAACGCGAGGCGCTGATTCAGCGGCTGCATGATCTGGTGCTTAAATTGAAGTTCTGCCCTAAACCGGTGATTGCTGCGATTGAAGGCGGAGCTGCAGGTGCGGGCGCCTCCCTGGCGTTTGCCGCAGACCTGATCGTCGCGGCCCAGGGCAGCTATATTTCCATGGCCTATGTGAAAGCCGGATTGGTGCCCGATGGCGGCGGCTCGGCCTTTCTGGCCCAGGCCCTACCCCATCAACTGTCGGCAGAAATTGCGCTCTTTGGTGGGCGCTTACCGGTTGAGCGCTTTGCCCAGGCAGGCGTGATCAATCGCGTGGTTGAGCCGGGAACGGCTCTGCAGGTAGCACTGGAGCTGGGTCAGCAGTTAGCCGAGGGCGCGCGTGAGTCCCAGAGCGCTATCCTGCAATTGCTTGATGGACCGGACCGAGAGGCGTTTGCACGCCAGCTCGATCAGGAAAAGCGCTTGATGGCCATCGCACTGGGCAGCTCGGAAGCGGCAGAAGGGATTGCCGCATTCAAGGAAAAGCGCATGCCGCGCTTTAGCCTTGCCGCAGAACATCGAGGGGCCAGCGCCAACCCCCGCCAGTGAGTCCGATTACTCGTTCGTTTCCAGGGTTTCCCACCAGAAAACGGACGCCAGTTCAGGCTCGACCAGACCCACGGGATGGCCGATCAATGGCGTGACCAGTTGCCAGCCCTTGCCTTCGCTGGCAGCGACAATGCGTTTGAATGGGTCATCCCAGCTATGAAAGGCGATAGAGAATTTGCCCACATGGGCTGGCATCATCGCCTTGGCATTCAGGTCATCGGCGGCCTGGGCCGCGTCCTCGGGCATCATGTGAATGTGCCGCCACTGCTCGTCATACTGGCCGGAGTCCAGCATCACCAGATCAAACTCGCCGAAGGTCTGGCCGATGGCCTTGAAGTGCTCGCCGTAGCCACTGTCGCCGCTGAAGTAGAGTTTTCGCTCCTCGGTTTCCAGCGCATAACTGACCCACAGACTCTGGTTGCGGGTCAGTAAGCGGCCGGAATAATGCCGGGCTGGGAGCACATTGATAGCCAGTTCATCATCCAGGCGCAAGGTGGTGTTCCAGTCGGCCTCATGGATGCGCTCTTCGGGAAATCCCCATGCGCGAAAATGCGCGCCCACCCCAAGGCCGACGACGACCTGACCGACGCGGTCCTTGAGCGCAATCAGCGTGGGATAATCGATATGGTCCCAGTGATCATGCGAGATCAACAGGTAGTCGATATCGGGAATGTCCTCTGCTGAAAATGGGCTGGCGCCGTCAAAGGCCACGTTTGTGCGAGGGACCGGCGAAGCATTGATGCTCAATACCGGGTCGATCAATATTCGCTGACCGCCCAGTTGAATGAAGTAGGAGGAATGGCCCAGCCAGATCACCATATCCTCTGCGCGATCGAGCGCATGCAGATCGGTCATTTCCACTGGGATCGGGCCCGGTGGCGTGATGTTGTCTTCCGGCATCAGCAGCATGTCGACCCAGCCCCTGCGGTCGTCTTCGTGCACCGTGGGCTCCGGGTCAGGCTGCAGATTGTGAAATTGCCCATCACGATAATTCGGTGAGTTTTCGAACTGAGCCGTATCCGGCAGTGCGCCGAATTTGGGATGCTGCAGATACGCATAACCACAGACTGCCAGCGCAACAATCACGACGACCACTGCGCCAAGCCATTTTTTCCACTTCAATGCACGTATTCCTTGATCAGATGTTTACCGGATCAGAGGGTATCAGTCGGCGCTCGCGCAGCGTGGCGAATACGTTAAAAAATGCTTCGTCACTGGCCTGGTGATCGGCAAACCCCAGCTTGCGGCTCTTCGACATATCGGTCACCACTTCAATCGGCCGGCCCAGATCAGCGTCGGTGTGCCAGGGTGAAACCAGCTTGCTGATGTCGGCCTCGGCCAGGTTGTGCTTGGCTGCCAGCTCCGCCCAGATAGCGGCATCATCAGCCATCTGCTGTTCCAGCGTCATGACCGTACCATCGAAGGCCGCCGGTTCAAGATCAAACCAGTTGGCAATCCGCTCCCACATCCAGCTCCAGCGGAAAATGTCGCCATTGACGATATTGAACGCCTGATCGGCAGCCGCTGGCGTGGTTGAAGCCCAGAACAACTGCTTGGCCAACTGCTGCGCGTCGGTCATATCGGTCAGACTCTGCCACTGAACCTGGGAGCCAGGAAAGTAGAATGGCCGGCCGGTGGCTTTGCAGATCGACGCGTAAACGGCCAGAGTGGTCGCCATGTTCATCGCATTACCCACGGCCACACCGGTGACGGTATGCGGCCGGTGAACGCTCCAGGTAAAGCCATCACGGGCGGCGGCGGCAAATACTTCATCTTCCTGGGCGTAATAGAAGTTCTCGACGTCCAGCCGGCCCTGCTCTTCACGAAAGGGTGTTTGCGGCAGTGTGCCCTTGCCGTAGGCTTCAAATGGCCCGAGGTAATGCTTGAGCCCGGTGACGAGCGCAACGTGACGGACTGATGATGCTGGCCGCAAGGCTTCGAGCACATTGCGCACCATCAAGGCGTTGACGCGAATGTTCTCCGCTTCTGAAGATTGTCGCGCCCAGGTGGTCAGGAAGACGTGGGTCGGCGCCAGGTCAGCCAGTGCTGCGGCAAGCGCTACGGGGTCGAGCAGATCAGCGCTGATTTGCTTTACGCCCTCTTCCGCTTGCGGGCGGCGTGCGAGTCCGGCAACGGGCCAGTTGTGCTCGATCAGCAAGCGGGTTATGGCGCTGCCGGTGATGCCACTTGATCCAACTACCAGTGCGTTATTGGTCATGGTTCCTGCCTCCAGATAAGAATATGCTGGCACCATAGACGATTCTGCGCCGCTTACCCAGTCGGCACCAAAAGGTAACCACCCCCATGAAACAAGGCTCTAACGAGGAAGAATGGCGTGAGGATTGCGCTCCGCGCAGGGTGCTGGAAATATTTTCGACCAAGTGGACGAGCATGATTCTGCACACCCTGCACGCGCGCCATGATGGCATTGCCCGCACCGGCGTGCTGCACCGCAGCCTGCCGGGCATATCCAAGAAGATGCTTATACAAACGCTGCGCGAACTGGAAGCGACCGGGCTGGTGGAGCGGCACGACCATGACACCAAGCCGCCCGCCGTTGATTACGGATTATCGCCGCTGGGCAAGCTGATGGTTCAGCCCATTGCAATGATCTACGAGTGGGCCAGGGACAACGCCCCGGCGCTGGATGCCCTACAACCCCGGCCAACCTCGCGCCGCCGGTAAAGGTTTCTGGCACACGCGCAGGTCAGAGATTCCGTTCAGCCAGATTACTGACAAAATCCTTGGCCGGTAGTGGGTGCCCGAGCAGATAACCTTGCAGCACATCACATTTCATATCAGCCAGAAAAGACTGCTGCTCGAGGGTTTCGACGCCTTCGGCGACGATACGCAAGCCCAGCGCCTGGCCCAGATGAACGATCGCGGTAATGATGGCCTCATCAGCAAGCCCATGCTGAATCTCGTTGACGAAACCGCGGTCAATCTTCAGTTCATTGACCGGGAGATCCTTGAGGTATAGCAGGCTTGAGTGGCCAGAACCGAAGTCATCTATCGATACACTGACCCCCGCCTCGGCAAGCTGGCGCAATACCGCCACGGTCGCATCCACGTCAGTCATGGCCATGGTTTCGGTGATCTCGATAATCAACAACTCAGGGGGCAGGCTATTGGCTGCCAGTGCGGCCTTAACATCGGCTACGAAACTGGGTTGAGACAAGCGCAGTGCTGACACGTTGACCGCAATGCACCATTTCTGATGGCCCTCGGCGTACCACTGACCCAACTGGCGACAAGCCTCGCGCAGAACCCAACTATCCAACTCGACGATCAAACCGGATTTTTCCGCCATGCTGATAAAAGCCCCGGGCGCCAGCAGCCCTTTTTCCGGATGCTGCCAACGCAGCAGCCCTTTTTCCGGATGCTGCCAACGCAGCAGCGCTTCTGCACCGACAACATGCCCGCCGTTAGCGGCAAATTTGGGCTGATAGTAAAGCACCAATTCATCGTTCTGTACTGCGCTACGCAGGTCGTGAAGCAACTGCAGTTGCTCACGAGCGTCCACGTTCATTGACGCTTCAAAGAAGCTGAAGTCGTTTTTGCCATTCCCCTTGGCGTGGTACATGGCTGCGTCGGCATTCATCAACAGTTCCTGCTGGTCAGTACCGTCTGCTGGATACAGCACAATACCCATGCTGGTTGAAACGCGCAGGGAGTGGCCCTCTACTTCATAAGGGAGGCTGACCAAGTCCACTATCATCCGGCCAATCTGTGCGGCCTCCGTTGCATTACTGACCTCGGCCAACAGGACGAACTCGTCGCCTCCTACCCGCGCCAGGGTATCCGCAGCGCGCAAACGATGCTTTAACCGCTGACCTACCTGCTTCAGCAGCAGGTCACCAACGTGGTGTCCAAAAGCATCGTTGACCGGTTTGAAGCCGTCCAGATCAAGAAACATCAGGGTGAAGATGCCGCCATTGCGCTGCACTTTCTGCATGCTTTGCTGAATGCGGTCTTGCAGCAGCAGGCGATTGGGCAGTTTGGTCAGATTGTCGTGCAGGGCCAGGTGGGTAAGCTCTTCATTGGCAATGGCCAGGGAATTGCTCAACGTCTGCGTGCGTGACTCCAGCCGCGCGTCCAGTACCGAGGTCAGCAAAGCAATGCCCATTACCGCCAGCGTGACCACAATCACCATGCTGGCCAGCCATTTGTTGTCCAGCCCGTCGATTGCCGCCCCACACCAACTGCCCTCAGGGAAGTTGGCCGCAGCCATGCCGGTGTAATGCATGCCGATGATCGCACCGCCCATGATCAGCGACGCACCTATACGCAACAGCTTTACATGGGTGACATGCCGACGCAGGTGAAAAGCGATCATCAGGGCTGAGGCGGAGGCCAGTACCGCGATAACCAGCGACAGGCCAACCAGGGTCCAGTCGTAGTCAATGCCTGGCTGCATCAACAGAGCATACATGCCCAGGTAATGCATGGAGCTTATGCCCGCGCCCAGGGCGAGAGCACCCACCATCAGATGCAGATAGGGCAAGTCGGGCCGCGAGACCATCCACAGTGCGAAGCCCGAAGCCAGGATGGCCAGCGCCAGCGACGCCAGAGTGATGGTCAGATCGTAGCCCATGGGGATCGGCAGGCTGAAGGCCAGCATCCCGACAAAATGCATTGACCAGATGCCTATCCCCATGGCCACTGCCCCACCAGCAATCCAAAAGGTAGCCACTTTATCGTTGACTGTGGCGATGCGGCCCGATAGATCCAGAGCTGTGTAAGACGCGAGAACCGCGACACAGTAGGAGATGAACACCATGAATAGGTCGTAACTGCCCGTAAGCATACATCCTCAGATTGTCATGAATTCTGGGGGAATGTGGAACTACACGGGCGTGCACTGCAATACATCGCACGGTAGAGCAATAAATAGCGCAAGGCATAATACAGCAGCCTTAGGCTATCGGCAGCGCCGAGACACAATTTCACTCAATGTCCCGGCGCAATTCCGACAGAAGGCCATTGGCCATAACCAAAAGACCTTTCTTCCTGCGAGCTGCGGCCGAGCTATACCGCCAGGCATCGTGATCACGGCATTCAGCCAGCTTTTACTTGCGCGGATCTCAAGCCGCACCGATACTTCGGCAAAAGGTTACCGCTGCACTATAACAAGGCCTCTTCTCTTGAAATCTGCGTCCGTCACCATACTTGCTACCCCGCTCGCAATGATGGACAGAGGGTAAGAATGGCAGCCATACACAGGCGCGCGCTGTGGCTGATAGTAATGTTTGTGCTTGGCACAGCAGGCGCTATCAGTTGGGCATTTGTTTCAGCTCCATCGCCGCAGCGCTCCGCCGACAACATCACCGAAAATGCGCCGATTCAGGCCGCCGACTTGGCTGATGAATGGCCTGATGAATGGGCTGACGAAAGCACCTGCCAAAGCTGCCACGCCACAGCCGTAGAGGCGTGGCATGGCTCCCACCACCAGTTGGCCATGCAGCCTGCCAGCGAAGAAACTGTACTGGGCGATTTCAGTGGGCAGCAGATCGACACAGACACCGAAAGCCACCAGTTTCTGCGCCGAGGTGACGAGTATCACATTCGCACCCCCGGTTCAGACGGCCAGCCACAGGATTTCAAGGTCGCTTACACCTTTGGCCTGGAGCCGCTGCAACAGTACTTGCTTGAGCTACCCGGCGGCCGCCTGCAAGCCCACGGCATGGCCTGGGATAACCAGCAGCAGGCGTGGTTTCATCTCTACCAAGGCGAAGGGGTCGGCCATCAGGACCCTTTGCACTGGACTGCCGGCCAGCAGAACGCCAACTTCATGTGCATCGAATGTCACACCAGTGATTTCAAGCGTAACTATGACCCCGGCACAGACACCTTCGCCAGCCGCTGGCAGGCTCCCGGAGTGGGCTGCCAGAGCTGTCACGGGCCGGCGTCTGAGCACCTGACCTGGGCTGAAAGCCACTCGACAGCCAATCCACGGCAACAGAACGACGCGAAGGGCTTCAGCGCCAGCCCGAGTATTGCCCCTGCAGCAGAGGTGGAAGTCTGTGCCCGCTGCCATAGCCGCCGGTCACCGCTGGACGACGGCTATCAGCATGGCAATGCGCTGATGGACGACTTTCTGCCAAGCATTCTCAGCGCAGATCTCTACGAGGTCGACGGCAAGATCAAGGATGAAGTCTTCGAATATGGCTCTTTCAAGCAGAGCAAGATGCACGCCGCCGGCGTGGTTTGCTCCGACTGTCACAACCCGCACAGCGGCGAACTGCGCGCCACGGGCAATGGCGTATGCACGCAATGTCACAACACCAATGCCCAGCCCATTCGCACGGCGATTGACGGCAGCGGCCTGCAAGCGAAAAACTATGATTCGCCAGCCCACCACAATCATCCCGTTGGTTCGGCTGGCGCTCAATGCATCAACTGTCATATGCCCGGCAAGCTGTATATGACCAATGACCTGCGGCATGACCACAGCTTTACTTCGCCCAACCCGGCACAAGCACTGGAACTGGGGCATACCGACGCCTGCCTGGGCTGCCATCAGCCAACTGAGCCTGCGCAGTTGGTTGCCCAGTACCTGGCGCAATACCCCGACGCTGCGCCACGCGATGGCGGCTACGCGCAGGATTTGTCCGCGGTACGCGGCGGCAAACCCGGCGCGGCGGCTGCGCTGAAAAGACAACTTGCCCGTGAAGATCAACCGGCGATCAGAGTTGCCACTCTGGTCAGCGAACTGCCGCGCTACCCGTCCCTCGCCGCCCTGCAACAATTGGCCCGTGCTCTTCAGCATGCTGATCCCAGCGTGCGTGTCGCCGCCGTCAACAACTTGCCGGCACTGGCCAGCGAAACCCAGCTCATAGACCTGCTCGCGCCCCTGGCATCCGACCCCATTCGTGCGGTACGCCTGGCGGTTGCCTGGCAACTTGCTCAGTTACCTGCGCAAACGAGATCTGGGCTAAGCGCCTGGCCGACATTGCAGGCCGAATACGAGCGAGCGCAGAACAACCTGCTGGAACGTGCCGAAGCCCAATTCAACCTGGCCATGCTCTACCAGCTCAGCGGTCGTGAGGATCAGGTTGAAGCCGCCCTGCGCGAGGCACTGGAACGCGACCCCGCCTTCTTCCCCGCAGTGATCATGCAGGCCCAGTGGCAGGAGCAATACTTTCGTTTACCGCAGCGCGGCCTGGAACAACTGCAGGAAGCCATCGTAACCTACCCAAAAGAAGCCAGCTTGCATCAAGCACTCGGCTTGGCACTGGTACGTCTGGGCCGCCTGCCAGATGCCCTGACCGCCCTGACCCAGGCCCAACAATTGGCACCAGACAATGCTGATTACGCCTACGTACTAGCGGTCGCCCTGCACGACAGCGGCGAGCCGGAACAAGCCCGGCAATTGCTGCGCACACAACTGCAAAGCGACCCGTCGAATCGGCAGTTGCGTTTGGCTTTGGTGAGTTATCTGGGCGGGCAAGCCTCGCAAGAGGCTGCAGTGCTACTGGAAGAGCTGAAAGCTCAAAATCCTGAGGATCCGGTCTTGGCGCGACGGTAATCTTTTGCTGAACTGAGGTAGGATAAATTTCGGTACCTTTGAGTAATGCAGGAGACGCTATTCTGATGTCGAATTTGAACCCCCAGCATGTGATCAGCGAACTCACCCAACTTGAACACATCTACGGCGGCGTGGCTGAGGCGTCACTGAAAAAGGAAGTTCCCTATATCCATCCGCTGTATCAGAAGCTGATTCAAGCCTCCCCATTCGCGGTGATGGCTACCAGTGGTGCCGATGGATTGGATGTGTCACCGCGCGGCGACGCGCCGGGCTTTGTTCAGGTTCTGGATGATAAAACCCTGCTGCTTCCAGAGCGCAGGGGCAATAACCGGATAGACAGTCTGCGCAATCTGCTGACCGACTCACGAGTTGCATTGTTTTTCATGATCCCCGGGGTTGGAGAAACCCTGAGAGTAATGGGCCGGGCCACCATTACCGTAGAACCGACACTGATGGAGCGCTTTGCGGTAGGCGGAAAACTCCCGCAATGCGTGCTGGTGATCGAAGTCGAAAAGGTGTTCTTTCAGTGCGCCAGAGCCATTAAACGCGCCGGGCTTTGGGAGCCAGATGCACACAAGAGCGCCGTTGATCTGCCCAGCGCCGGCCGCATCCTCGCGGCGCTGTCCAATGGCTCGATAAACGCCGAGCGCTATGACCAGGAATTGCCTGAACGACAGCAAAAAACCCTTTATTAGGCTGCTCCTATTAGTTGTCTCTGCGCGCCAGGCTGGGCCGGATGCGACCGTCGCTTATGGCAATTGGTGAGATCGCTGCCCGCTCTGACTCACATTACCCGCCTATTTTGCTCGCTATAAGACAGGCATATTGGCCAGCGGTTCGCTTTTCCTACAAACTTTGCTTACATTCCGTATAGTCAGGTGGTCGGCGGCGAATCCTGCACGCATCCCGTTTGCGAGATCCCCCTTGCCTGAACGCCTGCCACCGCCCGGAGCCACCCTATGAGACTGCATGAATTTATTTCAGCCAACATGGAACCCATTCTCAAGGAGTGGGAGCAATTTGCGCGGGAGAATCAGCCCGCCGGCAGTGATATGAATGTGGTGGAATTGCGTGATCATGCGCGGTCCATGTTGCAAGTGATCGTGGCCGATATGCACAGCGCTCAGACCGAGAGACAGCGGGCGGAAAAGGCCCACGGCCATGCGCCGGCCGCAGACGCTGAAACGCCCGCCGAAGAGCACGCCACAGAGCGGTTGGAATCGGGCTTTAGCATCGGGCTGCTCACGGCCGAGTACCGCGCTCTGCGGGCCAGCGTTCTGCGCCTATGGTGCGCGGATAGCTGGTCCCGCGAAGCCCAGGCACTGGAAGACGTCATCCGTTTTAATGAAGCTATAGACCAAGCCCTGGCTGAGTCGGTCTCACGCTATTGCGACGAACTGATCAAGAACTCCGACTTCTTTATCGGCATGTTGGGGCATGACCTGCGCTCCCCCTTGCAATACATCAATCTGGCCGCTTACAAGCTTGGGGAGACCAAGGATGCTGATGGTAACCTGGCAGAGCTCGGACGCAGGATGCTGGACAGTGTCGAGCGGATGAAGGGCATGCTCGACGACCTGATGGATTTTACCGAGAGCCGAGTCGGCGGAGGTATTCGCATCACCTGCAAGGACATGGATCTGGCAGTGCTGTGCGCGGATGTGGTGGACGCAATAGCCGCAACCAACCCGGACCGGATCATCCGCTTGAAGACGAAAGGAGATTGCACTGGTAACTGGGACGCAGGCCGGATTGCGCAGATCTGTCAAAACCTGATCGTCAATGCGCTGCAACATGGTGGCGAAAATGGCGAGATTGAGGTCACCTGTGAGGCAAGCACAGATGAGGTCATGATTGCGGTTCACAACGATGGTGAACCTATACCGGATGCCCAATTGCAGAAAATATTCGAGCTTTCCGAACGCGGCGATAAGCCGACCAACAGCGCCCACAGGAACCTGGGCTTGGGCCTCTATATTGTCAAGGAGTTGGCCCGGGTACATAACGGTAGCGCCAGTGTTACTTCCAGTGAAAGCAGCGGCACCCTGTTTCAAGTTGTGCTGCCGAAACAGGTTTCCTGAAGGCAAGCCAAGCTAAAGCGCAACATCGTAGAGCCACGCCCCCTCCTCTCCCCCTATCAGCAGCGCGTATATAGCCGCCCCATGGCCAATAACGACTGCTGAGTTTTTATTCCCTGAACTTAATCCCTGATTGCCCATTCTATTTTTTGCAGACAAGCAAATGGCCTGATGCCAGGTGCCCTTGCCCTCCCGCATTACTGGGCAGGCTTTCCCGAGGCTGGCTATTTGAAACTGTTTGTATAAAGAGGCGCTTACAAGCTGCCCTGACGTATCCGTGTTTTCCCTGCCTACCGAGGACGTAATAATGAACGCAATCGACCTGCTCAAGGACGACCATCAAAAAGTACTGAAGCTGCTTGAAGACATTTCCAATACAACTGAACGCGCGGTTAAAAAACGTACGGATCTGTTGGCAAAAATCGAGGCCGAGCTGGCGGTGCATACCACGCTGGAGGAAGAGGATTTCTATCCAGCTTACAAAGCAGCCGGTGGTAAGCCGGAAGCGACCATGTATCACGAAGCCGTTGAGGAGCACCGGGCAGTAGAGAAACTGGTACTGCCTGATTTGCTCGCCACCGATCCTGGGACAGTCCAGTTCTCCGGCCGACTAAAGGTGCTGAAGGAAATGCTTGAGCACCATATCGAGGAGGAGGAAGAAGAGATGTTCAAGGAGGCTCGTGAACTCTTGAGCAAGGATCAGCTAGCGACCTTGGGCGAGCAAATGGCCGCCAAGCAGAAGAAGCTGAAAGCGGCGCAAAAGTAGATGCCTGCCAGCGGCCCGGGAGCAATACATCTGCCCAGGGCCGCGACTACTACCGCTTCAGATGCGTCAGCCTGCGATCTTTGCCATGGCCGGCTGCGCGGATAACGGCAAGCCAAATAACCGATCGAACAGCAGACTGAACACGAACGTATAAAACACAAAGAACACCAACAGACCAAGATCCAGAATCAGGGCCTGGAGTAGCGAAATGCCCAACCACCAGGCCATAAGCGGAACCAGAATGGCCAGCAGCCCAAACTCAAAACCCAGCGCATGCGCTATGCGACGGCGGATCGTGCGGCCTCTGCGCGGCTGGCGCTGCTCCCAGTTTTCAAACAACGAGTTCCACAGCAGATTCCAGCTTACCGCTACGACCGAGGTCATGGCCGACGCGGCACCCGCATCGCCCAGTGCATGCCCCAGTACCAGCAATGCAGCGGTGATGACACTGATGGCTATGATTTCATACAGCGTTACATAGACCAGCTTTCGAGTAATGCCTTGCATACGATATATACCTGCTTTGTTACGCCTCCGGCGAATTCCCGGAAAAGAAGCTGGAATATACGTGCCGTTATCTGATAGAAAAAGACGTCTCCTATCAGAAAATCTGACATAGCATGGCATTCACCAGCGAAAACGTTAAAGTTTTTCTTGAAGTATTGGACAGCGGCTCCTTCTCGGCTGCTGCCCGCAAGCTCAAGCGGGTCCCCTCCGCGATCAGCATGACTATGTCGCAGCTGGAGGCAGAGCTGGATATGCCTCTGTTTGACCGCTCCTCCAGAGAAGCGACACCTACGGTCGCCGCACTAGCACTTGAGCCTAAAGCGCGGCAGGTTCAGCGCCAACTGCGTGAACTTCAGACCCAGGCTCTGCAACTTCACCAGGGCTTGGAGAAGCGACTCACAGTTGCCGTCGCGCCAGAACTGCTATCCGCCGGGTGGAATGCGCCGCTGGCGAGATTGTCCGAGGAGTTTCCTACACTGGAGGTCGAGATTCGCTCGGAGCCGCAAGCCGATGCGCTCAAGTTGCTCCACGAGGGCGAAGTGCAGATAGCTCTGGTGTTTGAACGCCCGGCCCTGGACGAACGTGAGCGTTTTCAGGAATTCGGTAGCGAACTTCTGGTCGCCGTGGTGGGGCCTGGGTATCCGCTGGCCCTGCTGGATGGCCCCTTGCGAGAAGAACATTTGAAGAATATGCGACAAATAGTGGTCGCCAGCGGCGAGATAGCCAATGCGGATCCGCGCATGGTGTTATCCAAACAGGTCTGGCTGACTGACAGCCACCTGGCAACCTTGAGCATGGTTCAGGCTGGCCTCGGCTGGGCGTGGCTTCCCAAGACCTTGATCCAGCCACTGATTACTAATGGCAGCTTGATAGAAATCCAGTTTGCCAACATGACCAATGAACTGTGGCTGTGGGTGGATATGGTCTGGGTAAAGGACCGGCCGCTCGGACTGGGCGCCCAGCGTTACATAACATTAATGCATGACTCACTATAAGTTCGTAGGATTATACGTCCTGACTACAGCCACTTTTCGACACATTAAGTATCGAACCTGAACGACCGCCTTATAATTGCTTATAGCTATCCCGGCCGAATACAGCATTAAAACATTTTGTAACTTCAGACTAGCCGGGCCGGGTTGCCAGATTGTAACGCCTCATTTGCGAATACTACTTATATCCACAGCTATCCACAGCAAAGGTTATATCCACAAAAAAGGCCCGGCACATCATTCAAACAATGAATAACATGCCGGGCCCTCATTTAACACTTTAACGCTACGGGGAACTTATTCCACGCTGCGGTTGGCGTCAGGCGCGCCTTCAGGATTGGTGCCGCCTGGGGTGTGGCTAGGAGCATCAGGCGTAGCCGAGCCCGCGCCAGTGGTACCAGCACCTTCGTTACCCGCGGCGCCCGGATTGCTTGGCTGGCCGTCAGAATGACCGCCCATACCCTGATCGCGCTGAGCATCATGATCGCGTTGATCCATCTGCTCCTGGGTGGCATCGTTGCCAGCGCCGTAGGTGCCAGTGTTATCTGCAATCGCAAGAGGAGCCGCAGCGCCCAGAGCAATAGTAAACGCAGAGGTATAAAGAATATTGGACAGTTTCATAACATCACCTTTTATTTAATAAACCTAATCAGATAGAGAGGCGGTAATATAAAAAGTTCAGGAAAATAATAAAAAAACCCCTATCGACCCCAAATAGAATAGATATCCCTTCATCTATTCTACCAAGGAATAAAACCGCCATTTCTAACCTTCTCTTCAAGCACTTAATTCAGCGATCAGATTAATAGTTCCATAACGAAAGGTTTCATATGTAACAGCATTTAAAATACTGCTCCATCGTTAAAAATAGTTCTCCCGTACCATAAAGATATTTCCAGGATGGCCGACGAAAGAAAAACTACCCTTCTAGACGCCGCCATGTTTAACCGCCATCTGAAAAAAAAGCTTGAGCGGCAGCACGAAGAATTGACTGCATTGCGTCAGTTGGCAGAGCTGATGAGCTCCGAGGCGATGTGCATCGAGCTGGACAAGGACTTCAGGATTATTTCGGTCAACCAGCGGTTTGCCCAGGCTTTAGGCTGCACCGCGGATCAGCTAAGCCATCGGCCAATGGCCGATATCGTGCCCAGCTACGTCAGCAAGCTGGCCTGCTTCCATGACTTTCGCAAGGCAGTGGCGACCTTTCAGCCCATCGGCGACGATTATCGCTACTTGAAAAGCGACGGCTCGCTGGTGTGGCTGCATGTGCGTTGGTATCCGCTGAAGAGCGAGCGCGGAGAGCTTTTATGCATCAAGGGTTTCGCCCATGACGTGACCCGCGAAGTACAGGCGGCCAAAGAGAATCAGGAGTTCATTGACGCCCTGGAGCGCTCTACCGCGGTGATCCAGTTCAACCTCGACGGCACCGTGATCTCTGCCAACAAGCAATTCCTGCAGGCAATGGGCTACTCGGCCAACCAGATCGTTGGCAAACATCACAGCCTGTTCTGTACCCCTGAGACCGCCTCATCACAGGAATACAAACAGTTCTGGCAGACGCTTAATCGCGGCGAGTATGTTTCCAGCCGATTCCAGCGCGTGGACAGCATGGGACGTAACGTGTGGCTTGAAGCCAGTTACAACCCGGTGCATGACACTGAGGGCAATCTTTATAAAGTGGTCAAGTTCGCCAGTGTCGTCAGCGAGCAGGTTGAGCGCGAAGCGGAAGTAAGGGAAGCCGCCAGCATGGCTTACGCGATTTCCCAGCAAACTGATATCAGTGCCGAACGGGGCGCATCGGTGGTGCAGGACACCGTCAGCACCATGGAACGCGTGGCCCGTGAGGTCGAGTCGGCTACTCAGGATATAGAAGCACTGGGCAAGCAATCCTTGTTGATCAGTTCCATTGTGCAAACCATCAGTGGTATCGCGGCGCAAACCAACCTGCTGGCACTTAACGCGGCTATCGAAGCGGCACGCGCAGGCGAACAAGGCCGGGGTTTTGCAGTGGTGGCCGATGAGGTAAGGTAGTTAGCCGGGCGTACCAGCAAGGCCACCGAAGAAATCATTCATGTGGTAGAAAAAAATCAGGCATTGGCGGACGAAGCAGTGAAAGACATGGCCAGGAGCCGTGAACAGGCTGACCAGGGGCTGACCTTGGCCACCCAGGCAGGCACTGTGATCGTCGAAATCCAGAAAGGAGCCAAACAAGTGGTCAGCGCTGTGGGCCGTTTTGCCAACGAATTGAAATAGACCCATGGCAGACAATGACCGTTTGTCGGATGGCTCGCAACGACTAGACAAAGGGGCTTCGCAGATTTGCTACGACGTCCTTATCTGTGATCCTCTGGCCTAAAGCCTTGGAGCGAACGAAGCTGACAGCCTTTACGTGCCCCGGGGATTTTGAGACAGCTTCAATCAACATGCCCAAAAGAGATCCTGGCAATAGATGAACCTGTATGAACCCCAGCGCCTACATGCGCTGAAACAGCTAAACCTGCTGAACACCGCACCCGGCGAAAGCTTTGATCGTATTACCCGCATGGCCAGTCAGCTTTTTGGCCTGCCTATAACGGCAGTTTCATTAACTGATACCGATCGGCAGTGGTTCAAATCCCGTGTCGGCGTTGACCACTGGGAGATTCCGCGATTCAAGGCCTGCTGTGGCGAGGTGGCGGATACCTCGGGCAACCTTGTTATTCCCGACCTCCTGGAGTCGCCCTACTACCGTGACAGCAACCTTGCCCAGTCAGGCATACGCTTTTACGCCGGCGCGCCGCTGACTACCCGAGACGGTTTCACACTCGGTGCCATGTGTGTTCTGGGTACCGAACCCCGCACGGTGACTGATCAGGAAATGACCCTGCTGCAAGATCTGGCGGCGATGGTGATGGACCAGATTGAGCTGCAGCATGCCTATGGCCGCATCGATGCGCTGACCGGCCTGCCCAACCGCAGCCAGATGAATGATGACATTCAGGATATGAGCCGGCAGCCTGGCCTGCGGCCCGCCTATATCATGTTCAGTGAGTTGGTGGACGTGACCTCGATGGGCTCGCTGCAACGGATGATGGGCCCTGCGTATTTTGAAGAGCTCTGCCGCTCTGCAAGCCGTCTTCTGAGTGAGCATAATCCTGAAGGGGCGCGGCTTTACCATATTGGCCCCGGCCAGTTTGCGCATTTGGCATTTGCCGACAACGATACGCAAATGCTTCTGCTGGCTTCCACTTTACGCGGTCTGTTACAGACCCTGACCACCGGCGAAGCCGTTGCTGTGATGGTAAGGCCGGTCGTTGGCGTAGCACCATTGGCATCCGAGGGTTACCCTGCGTCGGACATTGTACGTATCGCTCATAGCGCCTGCCTGGACGCGCGCCTCAATGAACATGGCGTAGCGCTTTACTCAAGCAAGCTCGATGCTGATCACCAACGGCATTTCCAAATATTGCTCGACTTCCGCATCGCCCTTGAGCAAGCCGGCCAGCTCTCGCTGGAATACCAACCTCGGGTCTCTGGTGCCAGTGGTCTGGCGATCGGTGCTGAAGCATTGATTCGCTGGCGGCACCCGACCGCAACGTCCCTCCTGACGAATTCATACCGGTTATCGAGCAGACCCAACTGGCCAAACCCTTGACCGCATGGGTAATGCGCAGTGCAGTAGCCCAGGCTGGCGTATGGCATAAACAGGGCAAGGCCCTGTGCATATCAATCAATATCTCAGCAGCCAACCTCAGCGAATTTGATCTGGCCAATCGCTTGTTGCAGATGATGGCAGAGCAAGGCTTGCCGGTATCGGCCATAGAACTGGAGCTGACCGAAAGTGCGCTGATCAACGACAGTGCACTGGCTTCCAAGCAGTTGACCATTTTGATGGAGGCCGGCATTCGTGTCGTCATTGACGACTTCGGCACCGGCTACAGCAGCCTGGCTTATTTACAGGAAATCCCCGCCCAGGTGGTCAAGATCGACCGCTCGTTCGTCCAGCGCATTGCACTCGAAAAGCGTAGCCGCACGCTGGTCAAGGCCATGATTGGAATGGCTCAGGACCTGGGGTACGAAGTGGTTGCCGAAGGTGTGGAGGACAGTCAGACCTGGGCATTTCTGAAAGACCTCGGCTGTGGCCAAGTGCAGGGCTATCTGGTCTCCCGCCCCCTAACCGTAGATTATTTCGAGCAATGGCTGGATGCAGAATTACCGATTGATTGATCGGCCTGTTTGATCGCAACTCGGAGTTGAGCGTCCGCATCCCCCGCGGGACTCTTTCTATGTGGGACCATTCGCAAGCTCTATGCATGGCCTGCGGCTACCGTGACGCATAACTTTGCGCTGGCGGCATCATCAAGCTGTGCTACATTTGTGTTATTACCTTATGGAATATGGAAGGGCGTATTTGGCGGCGCTATCAACGATCCTGGGCCGCCACCCACATACATGAAGTAACGACCAATTAATGCGAGTGAGCACCATGAGCGTGCATGAGCAAGCCAGACTTTATGCCCTGACTAAACTGAATCTGCTTGATACCCTTCCCAGCGATAGCTTCGACCGTATCACTCGGATGGCCAGCCAGCTATTCGACCTGCCCATCGCCGCGATCTCGCTCACCGAAGAGAACCGCCAATGGTTCAAATCCCGCGTCGGTACCGAGCGGCAGGAAATTCCCCGCTCGGAAACCTGAGATGGCGAAGTGACCGATACGTCAGCGCTGCTGACCATTCCTGACCTACTCGCCTCTGAACGTTACAAGGACAGTGTGCTCGCTCAGTCCGGCATTCGTTTTTATGCCGGAGCGCCCTTGACCACCCGCGAGGGCTACACATTAGGGCCATCTGCGTGCTGAGTAATGAGCCAAGAAACATGGCAGCTCATGAGTCAGAGGTTCTGAAGGACCTTGCGGCCATGGTCATTGACCAGATTGAATTGCAGCGCGCCTATGGCAGACTCGCCCCATTGACTGACCTGCCAAACCGCAGCCAGTTCGCCGTCGACCTGCACGACATGAGTCGAGAGCAGCAACCAAAGCCGGTTTACGTGCTGTTCAGCGAGGTGGTCGATGTCGCTTCAATGGGCTCACTGCAGCGGGTGATGGGCCCTTCCTACATGGAAGAACTGGCCCGCTCTGCCGGCCGCTTGCTGGGCACCAGCCTGCCCAAGGGCGGCCGCGTTTATCATCTCGGCCCGTGCCAGTTTGCTCACTTGTTGATTGCTGATAATGATGAGGACGTGGTTCAGCAGGCCATGGCGTTACGCAAGGCGCTGCGCGGTCTGACAACTGGCGAGGCGGCGGCCGTCATGGTCCGGCCGGTGGTGGGCATTGCCCGGCTGAAAATTGAAGAACATAACTCAATAGACATATTGCGCACGGCCCATAGCGCCTGCCTGGACGCCCGGCTGACGGACAAAGGCGTTGCGCTGTACTCCCGAGAGTTGGACGACGATCAGCAGCGGCGCTTTCAGATGCTGGTCGATTTTCGCGCGGCACTGGAAGAACCTGGGCAGTTACATCTGGAATATCAGCCGCGGGTATCCATGCGCTCCAATGAAGCGGTAGGTGCAGAAGCCCTGCTACGTTGGACTCATCCTACCTGGGGCAATGTGTCGCCAGCGGAATTCATTCCGGTTGTGGAACAGACCCAACTGGCCAGACCCTGACCGCCTGGGTCATACAGGCGGCTATAGAGCAGGCCGCTGTGTGGCAAACTCAAGGGCTCAACCTGTGCATGTCGATCAATATTTCCGCTTCGAACCTTAAGGAGACCGACCTGGTCGAGCGGTTACTGCATACGATGGATCAGCACGCCCTGCCGGTCACGTCGATTGAACTGGAGTTGACCGAAAGTGCGCTGGTCAATGACAGCCCCAAGGCAAGTCATCAACTGGACGCACTCCTGACGGCAGGCATCCGCGTCGCAATTGATGATTTCGGGACAGATTACAGCAGCCTCGCCTATCTTCAGGAAATCCCCGCACAGGTGGTCAAGATTGATCGCTCCTTCATTCAACGCATCGAGCAGGAGAAGCGCAGCCGCACGTTGGTCAAGGCGATGATCTCAATGGCCCACGACCTGGGATACAGCGTGGTGGCCGAGGGCGTTGAGAATCATCAAACCTATGCATTTCTGGACAGCCTGGGCTGCGATGAAGTGCAGGGCTATTTTATCTCCCGGCCAATGCCCCCCAGCCAGTTCGAACAGTGGCTGGTGGACAGTGTAACGGTCTAGCCTGCAGGATCGCGGCCTTCCCTAGCCGACCGCCAGGCGTTCAGCCGCCCGCAGCAGCGCCTGTTCGGTCTTGCTCCAGCCCAGGCAGCCGTCGGTGATGGATACGCCATATTGCAGCTGCTCACTCAGCGGCTGGCAGCCATCGAACAGGTGGCTTTCAAGCATGACTCCGCGCAGGCTCTGCTCACCCGCCAGGCGTTGGTCGATGACGCAGCTAAGTACTTCCGGCTGGCGTAATGGATCCTTGCCACTATTGGCGTGGCTGCAATCGACTATCAATTTGGCTGCCAGACCCTGGCTCGCTAGCGTCCGTTTGGCGGCGGCAATCGCCGCAGGCTGGTAATTGGCGCCACCATGGCCGCCCCGTAGCACAAGATGAGTATCGGCATTACCCCGGGTTTCGATCAGCGCTGGCCGTCCATCATCATCCAACCCAAAATGCTGATGCGCGTGCGCGGCCGAGCGCATGGCATCACAAGCGATGCTCAAGCTGCCGTCAGTGCCATTTTTGAAGCCGACCGGCAGACATAAGCCGCTGACCATCTCCCTGTGGGTCTGGGACTCAGTAGTACGTGCGCCAATCGCCGCCCAACCCAGCAGATCGTCCAGATAGCCCGCAGCCATGGGCTGCAACAATTCGGTAGCGACTGGCAGGCCCAGCGCCGTCAAGTCCAGCATCAGCCTGCGTGAGAGCGCCAGCCCGGAAGCCATATCACCACTGCCATCCAGGTCCGGGTCGTAGAGCAAGCCCTTCCACCCTATGGTGGTACGCGGTTTCTCAACATAAGCACGCATGACCAACAGCAAGTGTTCACCAACCTGCGCTTCCAGCTCCTTAAGCTTTTGCGCGTATTCCAGGGCCGCATCAGGGTCGTGCAGCGAGCAGGGCCCTGCCACTACCAACAAGCGCTCATCACGGCCATCGAGTACCGCGCGGATAGCACCGCGCTGTCGCGCTATTTGCTCTGCCAGAGCGGATCGGCAGGGAAGGCGCTGGCGCAACTGCGCAGGGCTGGGAAGCGCCTGCGTACGACGCTGAAAAGTAGGCTCGGGTGCCTCGACAGGGGTCGCATCAAGAGGCTGCAAGGTGGGGCTACGCATAGCCGCGTTGGTAACTGCTAGAGTGGCATTCATACTATTTTCCTCGCGTGGCGCACGGTACGCCACGGCACTATCGTATTCTGGGTGTCGTTCGATTCAGGTGTTTTGCAGGAGCGCAGAAAGCGCTGGTAAATCGCCAGTTACGATAAAGTACAACGCTGCGTGTGTGATGCTGGTACATGGTCAAATCCTCACTGTCAGTAGAAGTTCGTCAGTTACAACCATTGAAACATAGCCAATAAAAAACCCCGGGCGGGAAGCCGACCGGGGTTTGGATACTGCTGGCGGCGACCCTTGGAACGGGCGCCTGCTGGGGTATCAGGCGCGCATGCGGCTAAACCAATACCCAAAATAGGCATACCCAGCAACCGCTGCCAAAGGCGCACACACCGTCCGCATGCGCGAGGCATGGCGGGTGAGAACACTGAAGGTGGTCAGCAATGACATGGGTATCTCCTAATATGAACCCGACTCTAGCTGATTGATCGCCAGGCGGCAAGCCAAACACCCCGCCCGCACAACTGACGGCGAGCGTTGACTATCTCGGGACTGGCCCGCACACTTGGTACTCAATCTAGGAATTGATGTCGATGCCCCTCCCAGGTACGCAACCCGCCTCTTGCAATACAGCCCCAGTGTCCACACTGGCAAGGCTACCGTTGCTGTGCCTGTTGTTACTGGCGCTGGTGTTGTGCATCAACTCGACGTCGTTCGGTACGAAAGCCGCCGCCGGTCCCGGTTTTGTCAGCCAGATCGAACACCTGGTGTTCGCTGGCAATAATGACAACAGCCGCCTGCTGCCGCGTTTTGCGGACTTGCAACCCAATGTCGGGGATAACCCCGATGTAGACTGGTTGGCCATTGCGCCCCTCTTCGGTGTGCCCGTTGCACCTCGGCAGACGCAAGCCCTTGCCATGTCGATATCGCGCAGCAGCCCCTACCGAGGCAATTTCCACCAGCAGGCTCCCCGCGCTCCCCCCCTTGTGTAATCCCGTCTGACCCCACCCGTTGGTTCGATCAAAACGACGTTAGTGTCGAGGATTACTCATGAAATCATTGTCTTCACGAGCCGTGGTCTACGGCTTGGTGATTCTGTTTGGGCTTTTGTGTGCGTTGCCCAACCTGCTACCTGCGTCTACCGCGCAGAAACTACCCACCTGGTATACCGACAACACTCTGGCCCTGGGGCTGGACCTGCGTGGCGGTTCGCACTTGCTGCTGGAGGTGGATACTCGAGAATTGCTGCGCAACGACAACCAGCAACTCGCCAGCGACCTGGCCGTTGCCCTGCGCAAGGAAAGGATTGCCTTTACCCAGCCTGTCATTTCCGCGGAAGCGGTGCAGCTTGCCGCCAGAAAAGCGGATGATAGTGCCAGCCTGCGGCGGATCGCCGAATCACTGAATACCCGAAACGATAACGGGCTCCAGCGCTTCAACCTGAAGCAGGATCAGGGCCGCATCACCCTGACCATGACGGATGCACACCGCCAGGCGTTAACCAGCGATGCGGTTGATCGCAGCCTGGAAGTGGTGCGCCGCAGGCTTGATGAAACAGGCCTGGTGGAACCCAGCATAACCCGCCAGGGCAGCGATGGAATTCTGGTCCAGATGCCTGGCGTGGCCAATCCCCAGGAAATCCGCCAGTTGCTCGGCACAACGGCAAAAATGACCTTCCATTGGGCGGCCGATGGCAAATCCCGGCGGGTCTTTACCCTGCCCGATGAAAGCCAGAGCAACTCCTACAACCTGGAAGAGCAGGTCGCCATGGAGGGCAAACATATCCGCGATGCCCAACTGGCTTTCAACCCCGATTCTGGCCAGCCAGTGGTCAACTTCAAGCTGGATCGCGAAGGCACCAGCCTGTTTGGCGAGATGACGCGCACCAATATCGGACGACCCTTGGCCATCGTTCTGGACCAGAAAGTCATAACCGCGCCAGTTATCCGCGGCGTGATCGGCGGCGGCAGTGGCGAAATCAGTGGCTCGTTTACCGCAAGAGAGGCCAGTAACCTGGCTTTGTTACTCCGTGCTGGCGCCCTGCCGGCGCCACTTAAAGTCATTGAAGAGCGCACGGTAGGGCCCGATCTGGGCAGTGATGCGATAGCCATGGGCGTCAGTACCGGCCTGCTGGGCGCTTTGCTGGTAGTCGGTTTCATGTTGGCCGTCTATGGCCGCTGGGGGTTTATCGCCTGCGTGGGCCTGACCATCAACGTGGGTCTGATATTCGGTATCCTCAGCCTGCTCGGAGCGACGCTCACCCTTCCCGGCATAGCCGGCATCATCCTCAGTATCGGCATGGCAGTAGATGCCAACATCCTGATCAATGAACGTATCCGCGAGGAGACCCGCGCCGGCAAATCAGCCTTCAGCGCAATGAGCGAAGGCTTCGGCCGCGCCTATGGGACCATTCTGGACTCCAATGTGACCACGCTGATCGCCGTGAGCATGCTGTTTCTGTTTGGTAACGGGCCGGTCAAGGGTTTCGCAGTAACCATTGGAATAGGCTTGCTGACGTCGATGTTCACCGCTATCGCTGTCACTCGCCTGCTAATGGAGTGGCGTGTGCGGCGCATGGGTCGCAAACCACTGAATATTTCCGGAATCAGGATACTGGATCGCCTGACCAGCGGCAGCCTTAACCTGATGCGCGGCCGAGTGATGGGCCTTATGCTCTCCTTCATCCTCTCGGTTGGCTCGTTGGCGCTGTTCTTTGGGCCAGGTCTGGAGTTTGGCATCGACTTTACCGGCGGCACCTTGGTAGAAGTGCAGGCACCCGGCACCACGGTGGAGGACCTGCGCAGCAGTCTGCAGCAACAGAGTCTTGGCCAGGCAGCAATACAGGAGTCAGGTGCCGGCGGCCAGTATCTGGTTCGCCTACCTATGCAGGACGCCGAGCAAGTGGCGACGGGAGCTCCGGTCGAGGCACTGAAAACCGCCGTTTCCAGCATCTCCGCCGACGCCAGCTTTCCGCGTGTGGAAATGGTGGGCCCCAAGGTGAGCGGCGACTTCGTCGAAGCCAGTATCATGGCTGTACTGCTGGCCGCAGCGGGCATGCTGGTCTATCTGTGGATTCGTTTCGAGTACCACTTTGCCCTCGCCGCCACCTTGACCATCGCCCTGGATTTAACCAAAACCATCGGCTTTTTTGTATTGGCTGGGGTGGAGTTCAACCTGACTGCGGTAGCAGCCCTGCTGGCGCTGATCGGTTACTCGATCAATGACAAGGTTGTGGTGTTCGACCGGGTACGGGAAAATCTACGGCTGACGCCGGAAAAACCGCTGCTGGAACTGCTCAATGAAAGCATTACCTCGACGCTGACCCGCACCGTTTTCACGTCGTTGACCACTTTTTTGGCGCTGTTACCCATGGCCATTGCCGGAGGCGCTGCCGTGGCGAGCTTCGCTCTACCGATGCTGTTTGGCATCGTGGTGGGCACCAGTTCGTCTATTTTGATCGCTGCGCCCATTCTGTTCTACTTGGGCCAGCGGCGCATGCGTAGTGGTGCTGCACAGCTACGCCCAAGTGCGGAACAGATCCGAAAGGAGCTGGACCTGATACCCTGAACGCTGCCGCCATCGTTACCTTTCAGTGGTGGCGGCAGTTATTCCGAGGCAACTGAAAGTATGTTTTTAATTGATCAAATGATCCTTTTGACCGCAGTGCTGATTCTGCTCGGCATTGCCTCCAGCAAACTCTCCGCCCGCCTGGGTTTGCCGGTGCTGGTGCTGTTCCTGTTGGTCGGCATGTTAGCCGGCGATAGCGGCCTGGGCGGTATCAGTTTTGATAATCCCGGGGCCGCCCATGCCCTGGGCACACTCGCCCTCGCGTTGATCCTCTTTGACGGCGGTCTGCAGACGCCAACCGCGTCCATTAAAAAAGTCTGGAAGCCTGCGTCATTGCTGGCCACCGTTGGGGTACTGGTGACGGCGCTGGTCACCGGTGTGGCCGCTGCCTACGTACTCGACCTGCCCATTATGGAAGGGTTGCTACTGGGCGCCATTGTCGGTTCCACCGACGCTGCAGCCGTGTTCTCGCTGTTGCGTAACGCTGGCATTCATATACGTCAACGCTTGAAAGCCACATTGGAAATAGAAAGCGCGTCCAACGATCCGATGGCGATATTTCTGACCGTGGGCTTGCTGGAGATACTGGTTAATGGCATGGAACCGGGCGTTGGCCTGCTACAGATGTTCGTCCTTCAGATGGGTGTCGGTGCCGCCGTCGGACTCGGCGTCGGCTGGGCCTCGGTGCAAATAATCAACCGGATCCACCTTGCTGCATCGGGACTATATCCGGTGATGGTCGCCGCCTGCGGCTTGCTGGCATTTGGGCTGGCGGCGAATCTCAATGGCAGTGGCTTTCTGGCGATATTCCTGGCTGGCGTAGTGATCGGCAATAGTCGCTTCGTATTTCAACGCAGTACCTTTCTGTTCCATGACGGCCTGGCCTGGCTCAGCCAGATCACCATGTTCGTGGTACTGGGCTTGCTGATCAACCCACCTTCCCTGCTGGAAGTCTGGCTCGAGGGCCTGATCATTGCCGCAGTACTGGTGCTGATTGCCCGCCCGTTGGCGGTCGTGCCGATACTTGCCCTGTCAGGCTTCAACAAGCGCGAAATCAGCCTGGTGTCCTGGGTCGGGCTACGGGGTTCGGTTCCCATTATCCTGGCGATATTTCCGCTGATTTTTGGCCTGCCGGGTGCAGAGCTGATCTTCAACGTGGTGTTCTTCGTGGTGCTGATCTCGGCCACTATCCAAGGCTCAACGCTGCCATGGGTTGCACGCAAACTGGGGCTGACGGAAAAGCCGCCGGCCACTCCTGCCGCCACTCTCGAAATCACCGCTCTAGGTGATGTGGATGCGGATATCGTTGAATACACCTTGGGCAAGAATGGCCGCGCGGTAGGCCGCCGACTATCCCAGATGGCGCTACCGGATGGTACCGTGGTGGCGATGATTACCCGCAAGAACGAAGTCATACCGCCACGCGGTTCCACCGCGCTGCAGGCCGGCGACCATCTGTTTGTCGTGCTGCGCCCAGAGACTCGCCCGTTTGTTGACTCAGTGTTTTCGCAAGCACTGGAGGCGGCGCGCAATGACCTGCCGAGCAGTGAACTGCGGCTCAAAGGCTCGACCACATTGGAGGCCATTCGCTGTTCCTACGGCATCAGCCTCGGCGCCGATGACCACCTTACCCTGGAAGCACTCTTGCGCCAGTCGCTGACCGGCGATGTCCAGGTAGGTGAATCCATCGTGCTGGACGGCGTGATGCTGACCGTGAGGGACATGATAGACGCGCGTATGGTAACCATCAGCCTGACTCCGGAGAGCAACTGAAAGCACCTGGTGCTCAGCGAGACCAGAACTGGAATGCAAGCGCAGTCAGCGGCCGGGAGAACAGATAGCCCTGGCCGCAATCGCAGCCCAGCTCTGCCAGCACGCGACGCGTTGGCTCATCCTCGATACCCTCTGCGGTGGTATGAAGATGCAGGCTGCGAGCCATTTGAATGATCGCTGTGACAATCGCCCGGTCCTGCTGATTGTCGATAATGGCTTGCACGAAGGAGCGATCAATCTTCAACCGGTCAACCTGAAAGCGTTGCAGGTAGGACAGATTGGAGTAGCCGGTGCCGAAATCATCAATCGCCAGCTTGACGCCAAGATTTTTCAGACGCTGCAAGAGCAAAATGGACGCCTCGGAATCATGCAGCAGCATCGACTCGGTCAATTCCAGTTCCAGCAGGCCTGGCATCAGGCCGGAGCGCTCCAGCGCTCGACGCACGGTCTGCTCCAGGTCCCCACGGTGCAACTGAACCGCAGACAGATTCACTGATATCAACACCTGCGCCAAACCCTCAGCCTGCCAGGCGACCATCTGTTCACAAGCGTGTTCCAGCACCCAGGTACCAATATCCACTATCAGCCCTGACTGCTCCGCCACCTGAATAAAGCTATCCGGACCCACCATGCCGCGCTCGGGATGCTGCCAACGCAACAAGGCTTCGACCGCAACCAGATGCCCATCCTGCATGTCGACAATAGGCTGGTAATGCAACTCCAATTCGTTACGGGCCAACGCCTGGCGCAGATCCTGTTCCATACCCAGGCGCGCATAGGTATCGGCGCTCATATCTTCATTGAACAAACGAAACGCGTTGCGCCCCGACGATTTGGCCTGATACATCGCCGTGTCGGCCTTCTTTAGCAGGGTCGCGAAGTCATTGCCATCTTGCGGGTATAACGCAATACCAATCGACAGGGAAACCACCAGCTCCATATCCTGCAATGTCAGCGGTTGTGCTACCAGCAACTGGAGCCGGGTCACCACCGCGGTCAAGGCTTCGATGCTCTCGACCTCGCTCAGAACTATCAGGAATTCATCGCCACCCTGCCGACTTACGGTATCCGCGCCCCTGACCATACTTTTCAAGCGTGCAGCGATTTCGCAGAGCAACTCATCGCCAGCCGAGTGACCCAGGGAATCGTTGATGACCTTGAAGTGATCCAGATCGAGAAACAGCACCGCGACCATAGAGCGCGATTGCTCGGCACTACGAATGGCTGCATCAACCCGTTGCTCGACCAGCAGCCTGTTGGGCAAATCTGTGAGAGGGTCATGTTGGGCAAGATGATTGAGGCTGGCTTGCGAGCTCTCCAGTTCGAGGATCTCGTGTTCCAGATGCTGCCGGGCCCGGTGCAGATCATTGGCCAGCAGCCAGACGGCAACGGCGCTCAGTACCAATAACGAGCTGACCACCAGCATGCGCCCAGGGCCATGGGGCACGGCAACGTAGTCCTGTGCGCCGCTGACCGATAGCCAGGTGATATAGGCTACCACCACGAGCATGCTGGCCAGCATGCCGATGAAAACCCTGCGTGACGCCAGAATACCTGCGGTAATCAGCAAACAGGGGTAAAACAGCAAAGCACCGCTGTATAGCCCTTGGTTAGCTATCAAGGATACGCTGACCAGGGCCATCATCACCCCGAGCAGCAGTGATACCGCGAGCTCAGTACGATCCCTGCGAATCAGGTGGCGCCCAACGACTGTCACGCTAAACGCCAGCAGGACTAAGACGGTATCCAGCCAGCCACCGAGGGCAATTGCACGGGCGCCAATCAACACCAGCACCCCACAGGTCAAATTGGCAATACGAGTAAGGCGCTGCACGTCGGGTCGGTAAACCACCGCCCTGCTTTTATTATCCTGATTCACGCCTGAGGACATATTCCATTAATTCCTTTAAGCAGAGAAAAACGTTACTAATTGGAATAAACAGAAGAAGCTAACCAAAATTCCCGACGGAGGCAAGCTCGCTTGAAGGTAACAGCATAGCAGCGTGCCAATTGGGCGTTGAAAGAGTGCTTAATGCAGGTGTACGGCTGAGAGTGGCGCCTGATATGGCAGAGGGAGAGGTAGGCAGAATCAAGAACGGGGAAAAGAGAGGATGCCACGGGGGTACTTGGCACAGCAGCCTTGCAGGTACCAGCACGAGGCTGACAGCGTACCTGCAAATTGGGTGTTTTTTAGCTATTGGCAGAGGGCGTTCCGCGTACCCCAGCCTGCTGCTCATTGCCCATAGGCGCGGCGTCCGGCAAGGTCACCGCTGGCTTTTCAAAATCGGGGCTGCGGACCTCGGAATCCATTGGCATATGGCTGTAGCGCTGATCAAGTGCGGCTTTGCCTTTGCTCTGCTTGTCTTGCACAGCTTCGCTAAGAATGCGCTTGGCCTCGCAATGGCCGGTAAAGCCCCGAGCCAGCGCCATACCACCGAGCGCAAACTCAAGAATGCCGAACAACCCACCACGGCGCACACCTTTGCCAACCAGCATGAGGCCACTGGCAACAGAAGCAACTCGCTCAAATTCGCCAACGTTCTGAATCGGGGCCTGCTCAAAAGACTTGTTCATTATTCATCCTCCGGTGTAGTCATCGTAAGGTAATGACTGTGCCCCCTGACAAGCGTTCCACTTTTGTTTTCGGCAGCCGACCGGAGGTGCGCTCGATAGGGCCCTGACACGATCAGCGTCCGAGCATGTCACGTACCTTGCTGGCCAACTTGGCCACGGGGAAAGGCTTGATGATCACCTGCATGCGCTCGTTGAGCAGAACCCGGCTCAGCGCTGACTGCTCGGCGTAGCCGGTCACGAACAGCACCTTCAGCTCAGGCCGCAGCTGGCGCGCCGCGTCTGCTACCTGCCGACCATTCATGCCTCGCGGCAGGCCCACATCGGTGACCAGCATGTCTATACGCGCCGCAGACCGCAGTATGTCCAGCCCCGAGGGCCCATCTTCGGCGGCCAACGTCTGGTATCCCGCGTTCTGCAGCACTTCAACCATCAACATGCGTACCGTAGGTTCATCGTCAATGACCAACACCGTCTCACCCTGCCCCTGTTCGGGAGGGAGTAGCGCGGGCTTGGGATCCACGGGGACCGCAGCAGCGGTCGAACGCGGCAGATGCAGAGACACGGTAGTGCCCTGTTGCGGCGTGGACTGGATCCATACCTGGCCGCCTGATTGGCGCACAAAGCCATGGATCATTGACAACCCCAGGCCGGTTCCCTGGCCTAGCGGCTTGGTGGTAAAAAAGGGATCAAATGCCTTGTCGACAATATCAGGCGTCATGCCGATACCCTGATCCGTGACGCTGAGAAACACATACTCGCCGGCGGGCAGGTCATAAGGGGCCGCCTCAATGGCAGTAAGGCACCTATTGGCTGTTTCAATGGTCAACGGGCCACCGTGCGGGGCCATGGCATCACGCCCGTTAATGCACAGATTGAGCAATGCATTTTCCAACTGCGATGCATCCACCAGGGTAGTCCAGAGCTGCGGATCACTGTTGAATCGCAGATCCACTTCCGGACCCACACTGCGGCGGATCAGGTCCTCCATGCCACGCACCAACCTGTTGCAATCGGTCGGTTTGGGATCAAGCGTCTGCCTGCGCGAAAAAGCCAATAGCCGTTGTGTGAGCGCTGCCGCCCGCCGCGACGCACCTTGCGCGGCGTCGATATAGCGATCAACCCCATCAAACCGACCTTGGCCAATGCGCATTTCCAATAGTTCAAGGCTACCGCTGATGGCAGCCAGCAGGTTATTGAAGTCGTGTGCGATACCACCGGTGAGCTGGCCGACGGCTTCCATCTTGTGCGCCTGACGCAACGATTCCTGCGCCCTTTCCAGTTCCTTCGCGCGGTGTTTGTGCTCGGCAAGGTCCCGACCAATGGCAATGAAATGGATGCCGTCTGGCTCAGGTGACACCGTCCAGTCAATGGGTCGCCACTCACCATCGGCGGCGAGAATACTGTTCTCGAAGCGCGTTGGCTGACCCGTCCGGCCCATCAGATCCAGCATACCGACGACGCTGTCCAGATTATCCGGGTGAATAATATCGGCGTAATGATCGGTCAACAGCTTGCGCTCGGACCAACCGAGCAGCTTGGTCCAGGCTGGGTTGACTGCGGTCAGTTTGCCTTCGTAATCCGCCCGCGCCAGCAGGTCCTCGGAGAGCGTCCATAGCCGGTCACGCTCGGCTTCGGCGAGCTTCTCCTCGGTAATATCGCGGCCGGTGCAATAGACCATTCCGTCCTCTGGCACGCCAATCCAGGAGATCCAACGGTAGCCACCCGATTTGCAGCGGTAACGGTTGGGGAAGCGTATGGAGGGCTCACCCTGTTTATTCGCGGCAAAAGCCTGCGCGGTGGCAGCGACGTCCTCAGGGTGAACCAGGTCAAAGATGGACAACTGAGTCAGCTCCTCCTCGGTCCATCCGAGCAGGCGTTCCCAGGCGGGATTTGCTGTGGCGAAACAGCCATCATGGCGCAGAGCACCCATCAGATCGGGGCTAACCTGCCAGTTGACCCCGCGGGCCTGGGTGCGCTCGATCACCTTACGCTCCAGGTTGGCGTTGAGATCCAGCAGTTGTTCATTCACCTCGACGATGCGCTGCTCGGTCAGTACCTTCTGGGTAGTCTCCCTGACAATCGCGATAATCCCGGCAGGCTGCCCTGAGGCACCCGTCAGCGGAGAATAATCCAGGTCCATCCATACCGGTTCAGTGGTATCACTACGATGCAGCGTCAACTCAATATCACGATAGGATAGCGTGCCCCCCGCCAGCACGCAGCTCAGAACATGAGCGTTGAATTCCGCCGCTTCAGGCCAGGCATCGGCAATTTTCTGCCCAAGCTTGCTTCGGTAATGGGTTCCGGAAAAGGCCGAATAGGCGTCATTGAAGAGCAGGACACCCTCTTCCCCCCAGAGCACGGCCATCGGAACTGAGGAACGCAAAATCAGATCGGCCGCTGATTTCAAGCTGTGGGGCCATAGTGCGATGGGACCCAGTGACGTGTCAGACCAGTCGAAGGCACCGATCAACACAGCCATTTCACCCGGCGCGCAGAGAAACGCTGGGTTATCGAGTACGGCAGACAACGGGCTATCGAGTAAATCCTTGTGCATAAACCTGGCTCTACCTCTGGACGGAGCCTCTGCGAGAGCAGAGAGCTCACGTGTTCAAGCGATGTCGAACTATCTCAGCTGACCACTCGGTAGCAAGGCACGTAGGCAGAGCCACCCGGCAGTTTCATCCGATGCTGGGCCACGAACGCCTGCAGCAGGTCATCCAGCGGTTGCATGATGCGCGCCTCACCCCGAATTTCGTACGGCCCATGCTCTTCAATCCGCCGAATGCCCTTGTCCTTGACGTTCCCCGCTACAATCCCGGAAAACGCGCGGCGCAAATTGGCCGCCAACTCATGCGCAGGCACCGAACTGTCGAGCCGCAGACTGGCCATGTTCTCGTGGGTAGGATCGAAGGGGCGCTGGAAGCCTTCTTCTATTTTCAGCAACCAGTTGAAGTGAAAAGCGTCATTGCGTTCACGGCGGAACTCGGCGACCTTTTTCAATCCGGCGGTCATCTGAATAGCGACGGCTGCAGGATCATCGATGATGACCTGATAGCGGCTTTGCGCATCGGCGCCCAGGGTGGCGCCCACAAACGCATGCAACTGCTGCAGATAGGCTTCTGCGCACTTGGGGCCGGTAAGAATCACAGGAAAGGGCAGATCGCGATTATCGGGGTGCAGCAGGATACCCAGCAGGTAGAGAAATTCTTCGGCCGTGCCTACCCCGCCTGGGAATATGATGATGCCGTGCCCCACCCGCACGAAGGCTTCCAGACGCTTCTCTATATCCGGCAGAATCACCAGTTCATTGACGATCGGATTGGGCGCTTCAGCGGCGATAATGCCCGGCTCAGTCAAGCCCAGGTAGCGTCCACCGTTGATCCGCTGTTTGGCGTGGGCGATGGTCGCGCCTTTCATCGGGCCTTTCATCACCCCAGGCCCGCAACCGGTGCAAATATCCAGACTGCGCAAACCCAGTTCGTGACCGACTTTCTTCGAGTACTTGTATTCCTCGGTGTTGATCGAGTGACCACCCCAGCACACCACCATTTTCGGCTCGATACCCGGCAGCAGGGTGCGTGCATTGCGCAGCAACTGAAACACGTAATCGGTGATGCCCGATGAGCTGGCCAGGTCGATCGACGGGCTGCCCAGCTCACTCTCGGTGTAGACAATATCGCGCAGTGCGCTGAACAGCATCTCGCGGGTACTGGCGATCATCTCGCCATCGACAAAGGCGTCGGCCGGCGCATTCAATAATTCCAGCCGTACGCCGCGATCCTGTTGATGGATACGCACCTCGAAGTCTTCATAGGCCTCGAGGATAGTTTTGGCGTTGTCTATCTGCGCGCCTGTATTGAGGATCGCCAGTGCGCACTGGCGAAACAGACTGTAAGTACTGCCTGAACCCGCTTCGCTAAGCTGGTGAACCTCGCGCTGGGACAGGGTCTCCAGGCTGCCACGTGGGTTGACCGATACGTTCACTACCTGTTTGAGCATTCTGCTGTCCGACCCGTTGATAACAGGCCATATGGTATCAGACTCGTTGCAGGTATCCTGCATCATACCCAGCCATCATTGCGTTTGCGGCTGCGCGTCATAGACGGCAGAATCAAGCCGAAAATAATGCCGGCTCCGGCAATACCACCACCGTAAAGCATATAGCGCATCAACACCTGCTTGCTTTCATCACCCAGTTGCGCCTGCACGCTTCTCAACTCGGACTGGGTCTCGGTCAGCTCAGTATTCAGTGCCTGCCGGGTTGCCTCCAATTCTTCGATCAATGCCTTGCGCGAATCCAGAGTCTCCCGCATACCTTCCACCCGGGTATCCCAGGTACCATTGATCGCTTCCAGTTCTGCGCTCAACTCGGCAACTTGCTGCTCAAGCTGCGGCAGTCTCTCACCTTGGCCGGGCACCTCCTGCAGTTGGCTGGTCGGAATCCAGACGGTATCGCCCGAGGCACTGCGCACTCGGCTGTAATCCCCCTGGGTGGTGACCAACTCTACTTGTTCACCCGAGGTCAGGGTGCCGACGATCCGGTAACCGTCAGTGGGTCCGCTGCGCACATAGGTCGTGAGGCTGTCACTAACCCAGCGATCACTACTGCCCGCCTCCTGGCCGTTGACCGGGGCGGCAAACATCAACAGACCACCTATAAAACAGGCACCCATCATGCGCGGTACAGCGCGATTGAACAGCCCTGGCAAAGCAGCGCGGAGAGACAGTGTGGCAGGGGAAAAAATCGGACTTCTAAATGCACTTGTGGTTTTGAACATGGCTATTTTCACTTGAAGCGGATCAGACCTGTGACCGGCGAATTGACAACCGGAATCTGATGAATTGAAAGTCTGTAGGGAACATGTTTTGTGCGCGACGGGTCGCGTCGCGACTGATCTATCAAGACAAGTCACCGGTGATGGCGCATAGCGTTCCATCACAGAGCGGCGGCCATTGGCCAGCGCCCAGTGCAGCACTCATCAGGCGAATGACCCTCTGGCAAGCCACAAGTTCAACCTGCGTGTTCATTTTTTTACAGCATTGATGGCTTTGTCACATATCGGGCACAAGGCGGTTGCATCAGGCAGCCTTGAGATAGACCCAACGTCCTGGAAATGAACTACTGCGGCTCACAGGCCTCAAAAAACTATGCTGATCAGCAAGCTGCTTATTCACCATCGCGCGTGATGTTCTGATCAGCAATCTATTGCGCCGTGATGAATGCCCTGACGGCTCATTTCAGAACTGTATAAACAGCTCTATATAAAACAGATTCATACAAGGAGTTACACCATGAAACGCCAACTCATCGCCTTCATTGCGCCACTGGCCTTTGCACTCCCTGCTTTTGCAGATTGGCCAGACAATGCACGGGCCAACTTTATTTCCGAGTGCGTTGAAACGACTCAACTGGAACATTCTTCTACCAAAGCCCAGTCCTTCTGCGACTGCGCCGCCGACGAAGTTGCCAAGGACATGAGCTCTGATGAGCTTCAGACCATGGGCGACGAGGCTGTTGACCCTGCCATTCAGGAACGGCTGATCACCGCGGCTCAAAGTTGCACAAGTGAGCTGGAACTCGACTGATAGGTCCTGTCATCCTCCAGATGATAAAAAAGGCCTTGCTCACATCGTGGGCAAGGCCTTTTCAATAGCTTTCAGAAGTCTACCCAAGCGCAGCGACCAGCGCCTCGTTGAATGCGGGCAAATCATCCGGGTTGCGGCTGCTGATCAGTTGCCCATCGACCACCACTTCCTTGTCGACCCAAGACGCCCCGGCATTGGTCAGATCATCTTTCAAGGATGGCCAACTGGTGATGGTCTTTCCACGGACTGCATCCACCGAGGCGAGTATCCAGCCACCATGGCAAATCACCGCAATCGGTTTATCGGCGCCCACCGCCTGGCGGACCAGCAACTGAGCATCTTCGTCCATCCGGATGTTGTCGCCGTTGAACACGCCGCCTGGCAGCACGATGGCGTCGTAATCGGCCAGGTTGGCGTTGGCGAATGTCCTGGTTACCTCAAAACTGTCTGCGGGCTTGTCGTGATTCCAGCCTTCCACTTTGCTACTTTTATCAGACAGTATATCCACCGTGGCACCTGCGGCCTGCAGCGCGTCCCGCGGGCTGGTCAGCTCCACCTGCTCAAAGCCGTCAGTTACCAGAATGGCCACGCGCTTGCCTTGCAATCTATCGCTCATATTCAGCTCCAACTCTGTTGATGTAATGAATACGACAGGGCCAACACTGAAAGTTCAGACTCTTTAAGAGCGGCCACCACTCACCACCGGAGAGCTGTCGGTCGAGCCTTGCAGACTTACCAACGACTCCGCAGCCAGTGCCTTGAGATAATCGCTGAATCCACCGCGGGCCCGCGCACAAAGGCGCGCGCTGGTTCGCACACTGTTCAGAGCCGTCCAGGCGATACAGGCGCCCTGCTGTTCAAGAGCCTCTACCAGAGCAACATCTTCGTGGGCGACGATAGGCGGAAAACCTCCGGCCCGCTGATAGGCGGCCGCGCTGATACCCAAATTGGCGCCATGGATGTGCCGATGCTGCTCGCGCTGCTGATAGGCCTGAAGATAGCGGGCGCGGACTGCTTCGGAGTGTTCGTGCCAATCGTCAACGCGAACCGTCCCGCAAACGGCATCAGCGCTGAAGCTCAATTGACAGCTCAGCCAGTCTTCAGGGACCTGACTGTCGGCATCGGTGCAGGCGAGCCAGCGCGCACCCTGATCCAGCAGCCAGGCCGCGCCCAGGCGGCGCGCGTGGCCGACATTACCTTCATGACTGGTCAATACCCTGACACCCATTTGTTCAGCAACCGAGGCAGAGCGATCCTCGCAGGCATCCAGAATCGCAACTATACGCACCTCTTCACCCAGCAAACCCGGATGCCGCCCGGCTGCCTGCAACGCCTGCAAGCAGCTCGCCAGCAGAGCCTCTTCATTGTGAACCGGCACAAAGACGCCGATCACATTACCTGCTCCTGCAAGCGCATCGGGGCTGGGTCCGTACTCCAGACCTCCAGCAGAAAATCGGCCTCGGCATGGCGGACATTGTGGTGCAAGGTCAGCTGCTCATGGAGCAACTGGTGTACGCGATGGCCATCCATCGGGCAACCCTCAATTGGGTGCAACCAGTGGCAAGCCAGCAAAGTGCCATGCGGGCCCAGGCTCTGCTGCGCAAGCTGGATAACGTATCGCCACTGCTCCTCGTCCAGGTAATACCCAAGCTCACTGAGCACAATCAGATCGAAATGCCCGCTCGGCCAGTCGCGCGGCACTTCACCTATCCTCACCTCTGCACCGCGCTGGTGAGCCAATCTGGCACGCGCCAGCGCTACTGCACGCTCACACATGTCCTGGCCAAGAAAACTGACGCTGCGCTCAGCCAGTGCCAGGCTCAGCTCGCCATTGGCACAGCCAGGCTCAAATACCCGGTGGTATTGTTGCTGTAACAGACAGGCCATGGTCAACGCCCGCTTGCGCTTCTCATACCATCGCGCGCGAAAAGCCCATGGATCTTCGCTGGCTTCAAACATCTTGTCGAAGTAGGACGCGGGCATTGTCATGGAAAGACCCTCACAGGAACATCAATTCATAGGGCTGGGTTAGCCGGGCCACAGTCACCTCAGTGAGTACCGGGCTCGCCAAGGTGCTGGGATCACGTTGCAACTGACTGACATGGGCCGCAATCGCCCGCCTTTTGGCGGCCAATTGATGCTCATCAAGAACCAACTTGCGTGCTCGCGCCCAGGGTATGCGCTCATCCTCGGGCGTAGCCCAATGCCAGGCCCACACCGGTATTTCCACCAGTCGCGCAGCCATTTTCAGAGCACAGGCAGCGGCCGCTTCACCCGCCGCCTCGTGGTCGCCATGCCCGTCACCGCGCCAGGTCGTGACCAGACAATCCCCCGGGCGCACGATCGCATTCAGCTTCGTAATTAGCGTTTTGACATGGCGCCTGACGTCACCATCCGGCAAGCCAAGGTAATGCCAGGGCAAGCGCTCGGGCTGATAACCCAGGCTGTGCATGGCGTCTCGACTCTCCTGTCGCCGGACAGTGCCTAAGCGGTCTTGCGGCCAACGCGTAGAACCAGGATGGCTGCCCTCGCCGTCAGTAATGGCGACTATGGTTATTTCATTCAACGGCACTGGTGCGCTAGCCAGTGTCGCGAGCAAACCTCCGCATGCCAGCACCTCATCGTCCGGATGTGGCGCGAGAACAATCACGCGCCCGCTGCTGGGTAACAGCTCGTTCAATCCAATCGGTTTGACCTGCGCCAATGCACGGCTGTGCTGCCAGGCGTGGAGCGAGGTTCCAGGGACACCGAAGGGCTGGGCAGCGGGCGGATCCGAAGGCTGGTTCTGGGTAGCGATCATCTGCGAAACATCCATGGCAAGGCTCCTCACAATGCCCAGCCGGACAATCGGCTTTCAGCGACCTGCCGCCCCAGTTCCGCCAGATCGCGCTCTGCATGACTCTGACGCATGAATACCGGCAGGTCCGCACTGAGCCGAGCAAAGCGAGGATCGCGACAGTAGGGATTGGCGCCCATGGCACGACCTACGTGCCGGAGCACCGTTTCGGCAGCGTGCTCGATTTGTGCCCGCACCCGGCGCACGACCAACTGAGCGTCAGCAGCTGGATTGGCATCAATCCAGGCAGCGCACTCGCGCAAGGCGGCACTCGCGCTGGACAACGTTGCATCCACCACGCCCAGATGTGCCTGGGCGTGCACGTCTTTGTGCTGCTCACAGCATTCCTTGAGGTAGACCGCCAAAGCGGCGGCGGCGCCGTACCAGCAGGCCGCAATACCGGCTCCCCCGTGCCAGAATCCTGGGCGCGACAAGTAGGCTCCCGGAGCACCCACCGGGCTCACCTTGGCCCGATCGAACTGGACTTCAACACTAGCAGTAGCGGCCATACCCACAGCGTGCCAGCCTTGCTCGGTGACATGCACGCCCGGCTGATCAAGAGCAACCTTGACCAGTTGCGGCTCAGCTTGATCATTCCAGGCTGTAACCAGCGCGAAATCAATCTGCGCGGCTCCGGAGCACCACGCCTTGAGCCCATTGAGGACCCAGCCCCCGGATGAATCCTGGGTAACCAGAACACGGGCCTGAGGTGGCTCGGCTGCCCATATAGCCCATATCCCCGGTGCATACAGGGAGTCAGCCTTCAGTTCACGCAGCGTAGCCCGGGCATCGGTATGACTCTCGAACAGTTTAGCCAGTGCCAGGTCGTGCCCAGCCACCGCAGCCAAAGCCTGCCAACGTTCTATCGTGCCACCCGCCCCTGGCAAAGGCAGCACATCAAGCTGCTGCTCCAGACAGACACGCATGGCCACCTGCAGATCGCCGTCCAGCCTGCAGGGCTGCGGCCGATTGGCAAATACATCAAGAACAGCAGCGAGTGGTAGTGGGTCATGCATCGTGGTTGAATTCCGTGGTTGTCACCCAATAAATTGGGCAAGAGCACCCGGAAATCGTTCCATCTGCATGGTAGTGAAAGGCTGAGCAGCCGCTTGATCGGATCAGCCGGCTTTGTTCAGCAATATCGCTTTTTTCAGCTTGGCGTAGCCGCTCTGACTGAATAGCACCAGATGTACAGTGCTGGCATAGATCTGCCCCGCCGCCTTCAGCGTCGCAATCCACTCGCTGTGCGTTTGGGCGGGCAGATAATAGTAATCACTGCCCTCATACAACTGCGCTCGATACCTTTTGAATAGTTTGAAACTGGACCCCTTGTCCAACCCATTGAGTTCATCGAGCTGACGAAAGCTCAGCGTGGATATGGCTCCCTGGTTGCTGGGGAAAATGATGGGCTCGATGGCTGGCACGATTGATCCGATAGGAGTGAGGACATTGAGTATGGTGGCATAACAGGGTAAAGATGCACTCTGAAAAAACAAGTCCCGAGGGCGGTGCTATGAGCAGGACAATGTACTACTACGAAACGGCGCAGGGCCATGGCCTGCCGCATGACCCGTTCAATGCCATCGTAGGCCCGCGGCCGATAGGCTGGATATCGTCTCAGGATGCCAAAGGCCAGCTGAATCTGGCGCCCTACAGCTTTTTCAATGCCTTCAATTACGTGCCACCGATCATTGGCTTCGCCAGTGTTGGGCGCAAGGATAGCCTGAACAATATCGAGCAGACCGGTGAGTTCGCCTGGAACCTGGTTACCCGCCCGCTGGCGGAGTCGATGAATCAAAGCTGCGCTTCAGTCGCGCCCGATGTGGATGAGTTCGAGCTGGGCCAGTTGACGCCCGTCGCTTCGCAACTGATTGCCGTACCCCGTGTGCTGGAAAGCCCGGTGTCATTCGAATGCAAGGTGACGCAGATTATCCAGCTGCAGGGTATAGACCAGGCACCGGTGCCCACCTGGCTGATTCTGGGCGAAGTGGTCGCAGTGCATATCGACCAGGAGCTACTCGTCGACGGCATCTACGACACCGCAGCAGCGCGGCCGGTAATGCGCGGCGGCGGTGCTGCGGATTATTTCGAACTGGGGGAGCGTTTCAAGCTGCACCGGCCGCGCTGACCGATTACGGGCTGGCTCGCTTTAGCGCAACAGCACATCCTTGGCCTGATTGATCAACGCCGCCAGGTAGTCACTGCCACCACGATCCGGGTGCATCTTCTGCATCATGCGCCGATGTGCTTCGACTATGTCTTCACGGCTGGCGCCGTCTTTAAGGCCCAGAATTTCCAGCGCCTCCACTTCACTTAGAGCACCGTCGCGCTGCTCGTTCTGACCGGGGCCGTGCCGCGCACCCGCCTCGGCGGCATCATCCTCGCGCCAGGAATCGCCAAAACGCCGGTCGAGATAACTTTCCAACAGCCTTGCCGAGTCTTCATCGACCTGCCGGCAATACTGCAGCAACTGGATGAACTCCGACTCGCTCAGCTCCGCCAAGGACCGCCCGCTCAGCGGGCCACTTGTGACCGTGCCGGCCATATCCCCTGAGTCGTGGTCAAGCGTCATCTCCAACACCAGCGAAATCACCCGCGACTGATTGCCAGCGCTGGGCTGGGCAGCGCCACCCGGCCTTTTCATGCCGCGCAGTACTCGGCCCATAAGCAAGCCCGGTATCAGGCGCTTGGCCAAAGGCAATAGCCCGGCGAGCAATGCCAGGACCAGATAGAAACGACCGGAGAGCGCCAGCACCACCATGATCACCAGCACCCCTGATACCAGCAGCTTGATCACCGCCGAGCGCCGCTGGGCCACCGGCATGCTGCCGACCCAGAACCAGCCGATCACAGCAATGATGATCAAAACAATAAAGAGTAAACCCAAGACGTTCTCCGACGAGTGGTGACGTGAAAATGTGCGGGGCGTCGCCGCACCCGCGCAAACTCAGCGGATCTGCCCGGTGAGCCTTTTGACTTCAGCTGAGCTGTGGCTTGCATGATGCTTCAGGGCTTTTACTCCGCCAGAAGCATAGACCGCAACGGCGGCCAGCAGATCCTTCAGTATTTGCGGACTACTGCGGTCAAAGGGCGCATAAGCGCCACCGGAGAGTTTACACACCTGCTCGAACACCGCTTTGGTATGCGCATCCTGCCCTTCCTGAAACATGAAGACCGGAGTGCGCAACATACCCAACTCCCCAGCACTGTGACACAAGGGGTCAATCGACTCCTCACAACAATCCCCGATAAACACCACTGCCTTGACTGGCTGAGCACGGGTCTCCTGAAGCGCATGCTGCAGCACTCGGTTGATCTGGGTAATGCCACCCAGACAACGCACGCCATTCATCAGTTTGAGTAACTGCTCTGTCTGGGTAACAAAGCGGGTCGCCTTGAATTCACCGTAGCCGCGGTAATAGCACAACTGAATCGCCAGGCCGCCCAAATCGCGCGTGGCCAGAAACAGCTCGCTCTGCAGCTCGCAGGCCTGGTCCCAGGTCGCCTCGCGGCTTGCCGTGGCGTCCAGGGCGAATACCAACCGGCCCTGCCCCGCCTTGGCAGGCATCTGCCGCACCTGGTTGATAAATTGCTCGATCGAGCGCTTGTCCGAGACGTTGCCTGTATCGGTGGGCAACCGATCGGAACGCTGACTTGCGTGCTGATTGAGGTCGGACGATTTTTTATCTGGCATGAGTATCAGGCTGTTTCTTTACAAGGCGGCTTGACTGGCAAGCGGCGCAGGCAATGGCTGGGTATATAGCTACCTTAGAGCAAAGCGCCGGTCTTTTACAGACGAGCCCGGCCCCGGCAAAGATTTCTTACCTAATGCCAGCTCAGACTGGCGCTTTCGGGCGGGGCCGCTTTGCGCTACCCTCTCACCTCGTTCAATTGGTCATCTACCGGAGTACACCCATGCCAAAAGCCACAGCGCGCCACATCCTCGTACCCACCGAAGAGAAGTGCAACGAATTGAAAGCCGCCATCGAAGGTGGCGCTGATTTTGCCAAAGTCGCGAAGGATAACTCCACTTGCCCATCAGGCCGCGATGGCGGAGACCTGGGCTCATTTGGCCCCGGCCAGATGGTCAAGGAATTCGATACGGTCGTTTTCAGCGCCCCCGTCAACGTGGTGCAGGGTCCGGTCAAGACTCAGTTTGGCTATCACCTGCTGGAAGTCACCAGCCGCCAGGACTGATGATCGCATGCTGACTGGGCGGCCACCCCGCCCCCCAGCCAGCCTCAGGATCGCGCAGCGCGCAGCCGCCAGCGGCCAAACAGCCAACCGCCTGATACGTTAATCAAGATACCCAGCATCACCAGCAGCGCACCGGTCAACTGCATCGGCCCGACACGCTCACCTGCCAACAATGCAGCCGACGTCAAGCCAATCACCGGCACCAACAGCGAGAAAGGCGCGACCTGGCTTGCCGGATAGCGCGACAGCAATCGACCCCACAAGCTGTATCCAAGCAGCGTTGCACCGAAGGCCAGATAGCAGAGCACCAGAACCGTATCCAGGCTTATATTCACCAGCGCCTCGCGCATTACCACCGGCCCCTCCAACCACCACGAAAGCGCCAGAAAGGGCAGCGGCGGAATCAGGCTACCCCATACCACCAGACCCACCAGATTGACCTTGCCGATTCTGCGTGTGACCACATTGCCCATCGCCCACATGGAAGCCGCACAGAGCGTCAGCAGAAAGCCCGCCAGGGTCATGACCCGGTCTACCTGCAAACCGATCAAGGTCAAGCCACCAGCGGCCACCACCAAGCCAATCAGGTTGAAGCTACGCAACCTTTCCCCAAGAAACAATACGGCAAAAAACAGCGTGAACAGCGCCTGCGACTGCAGCACAACTGACGCCAGACCCGCGGGCATACCCACCGACATGGCATAAAACAAGAAAGCGAACTGACCCAGCGAAATGGTCAGCCCATAGGCCAACAGCCAGCGCAGCGGCACATTCGGGCGTTTAATGAACAGGACGGCAGGGAACACTACCAGCATAAATCTCAGCGCTCCGAGCAGCATGGGCGGCATGTCCTGCAGCCCGGTTTTGATCACCACGAAGTTCATGCCCCAGACAACGATCACCACCAACGCCAGCATCAGATCCCGCGGGGCCATGACGATACTCCCTAGTAAAGCATCCATTGTGCCCAGGCTGCCTGGTTTTGAGGCCATACAGTCAGAAAGGGAATATGCAACACAGAGATTTACCAGCAATGCAAAAAGGCCGGCACATTCTCATGTGCCGGCCTTTCATCGATAACGATCAACTCGTTACCACAGCTAGAGCATTATTCGCTCAAGCCTTGTCGACGCCTTTCTTGACAGCGTCTTTGGCGTTGCCTTTGGCTTGCTGCAGATCGCCCTTGGCTTCTTGCAGTTTGCCTTCGCCTTTCAAGCGATCATTGTTCGTCGCTTCGCCAACGCCCTGCTTGCCTTTACCGACTGTTTCGTTGGCTTTGCCTTTGATCTTGTCTGTTGTGCTAGTCATCGCTTTCACCTTTCAGTCAATGTTGCGATATGAAATTTCGCTTACATTAAGTTGACCAGTCACAAAGCAGACAAGTTCAGTTTATTTGTCACTCTTTAGGCGCGCCTAACACCTGAGTCCAGAAAATAGCGCTATCGCTAGCGGGATTCACAACATAGGCCGCGCCCATCTCGGTGAACTCCGGATTCATCAGATTGGCGCAGTGCCCTGGGCTCATCAACCAGCCAGCAACGGCCTGTTTGGCAGACCCATGCCCAGCTGCGAGATTCTCACCAATCAGTTGATACTCATAACCTTCGCGTCTAGCCCGTTCGCCCACCTGGCTGTTATCCCGCCCGGTGTGACTGAAGTAATTCTGCTTGGCCATATCGTGGCTATGTTCCAGCGCGGCGCTGCCTAACTGATCGTTCCAGGCCAATGGCAATGTACTGGGAAACGTTTGATCGCCACAGGTGCGGGATTCACCCCGCACTTCGTTGACCAGATCCAGCACTTCCCGACCCGCCTCTTCCCAGTCACCCATACCACTGGACAACAGAGAGCGAGCCATCACCAACTGCCATTTGGTGCCGTTCCGAGAAATACCCACATCCGCGTAAGCAGGATTCATCAGGACGCCGCAATACTGCTGTTTGAGAACGGTCATGAGCATGGCTGTATCTTCGGGCCCAGTGACCCTCACTGCTTGTGCCTGAGCGGCTTGATACCCGGCACGCTGTAACAAGCTACTGAGATCCTGCCCTGAAATATTCGGCAGGCCATTCAAGGCGTTATTGGTTGCCAAGGGTCCCGCAGGTGGGTTGAAATCACCATTGCAATCACGACCCGACTCACGGTATTCGTTTATCAGGGTCAGAACGCGCGATGTATCGTCAGCATCCGCATAAGCTGGCGTGGCGGCAACCAATCCTGTAGTCAACAGTGCTACGCATATGCAGCGTCCCGCAGAAAATCGCGGAACGGGAGAGGACATAGGGGGCAAGACATCTTCCATGTATGAACCTGTTTAAAGAGAAATCATGTACCGTTTCTGACACCTTGAAACGCGGATTGATCCGGACTGATTACATCTGGTCGGGAAATAATCCACCAGCTCTGAAACACTGACAATAAAACGGTATACTCGCGACCCCGTTTCAACGACACCAACTTTACCGATAATTACGGATTCTTCATGAACAGCGATAAACCGTCAAACCAGCCTGTAGAGAATAACACCGCAGAGCAGGCTGACGCAGAGCAGAAGCCGCAGGCACCGTTCAAATTGCCCTTTTCTACCGCCGAGGCGGTAGCCGCCAAAAATGCTGCCCAGCCCTGGCATCTTAAAGGCATTAATCCACGGCACGAAAAAAGAATCGGTATGGCGCCCAAGGGCACCCGCCGGTCCATGGGTAAGCGCTGAATTGATGCCCTGGTTGGCGGGCTGACACCGCTAGTCAGGCGACACCAGGCGCAGTGTCCCGCCTGCTAGCCGCAATATGGCAAATAACTTAGAGCAGCCCTTCATCCGCCCCTCTCCGCCAATGCCTACTCCTTTACTTTGCCGCCACCTGCCAGTCAGCTTGCATTCTCAGGCAAACGCATTCTATCGCCAGCATGGCAGTGCCATGAAAGCACGCCCGGTTCACCAGGTCTGGGTAGCGGGCGCTTCCAATATCTCTGCCTGTCTCTGTATTCAACCGGTTGCCGACCATCACGGCTACTGGCTGACCAGCCTGTTTGTTGACCCTGCGGCGCGCCGGCGCGGCTTGGCCCAGCAGTTGTTGAGGGAAGTCCGATTGGCTGTTACCGGACCCATCTGGCTTTTTTGCAGACCTGAACTCAGCAGCCTTTACCGTCGGCAAGGTTACCTGATCGCTGAGTCACTGCCGATATCACTGGGCAGCAAGCTCGCCCGCTACAAGCGCGAAAAACAGCTCATTGCACTCGTCCATCAAGGCTGATCGCCCCCACCGCGCCAGACAGCCCTGACGCCGCACCACGAACTCACACTGCTTGACCTGTCTGCACTACGGGGGTGCAACGCTGGCCGAGTGATATCCAGAGAACTGCGAATCAGTCTTTCTTTACAGCCATAACCCTATGAAATTAAAAACTTATCAAAAACTGGCAAGCAATGTGCTTAGGGACTTCTGCCAACGCTTTATTAAGTTTATAAGTCACACACTTAGGGGTACTTGAGAATGATGAAGAAACTGACCGCAGCTATTGCAGCCGCTACTACCTTGGGTTTTGCGAATATGGCCCATGCAGAAGAGTTCGACACCGCCATCGGTACCATTGATGCCAGCATGACCGCCACGCTGGCAACCGACTACATCTGGCGCGGCCAGTCACTAACCGACGGCAAGGGCGCCGTTCAGGCGAGCCTGGATTTTGCCCATGAAAGCGGCGTTTACCTTGGGGCGTGGGGCTCCAACGTTGACTCTGACGATTTCGGCGGTGCCAGCATCGAGCTCGATTACTACGTAGGCTACGGCGGCGCCATTACTGAAGAAGTCACTTACGACCTGGGCTGGGCAAACTATACTTTCCCAGGCAACAGCTCCATTGACGTATATGAATGGCTGGCCAGCGTAAGCGCCTACGGCTTCACTGTAGGGGTCAAGGACACTTACAACAATGCGGACAATCACTACTATTACGTAGGCTACGATCTGGAGCTGCCCTACAATCTCGGTTTGGGATTGCATTACGGTGACAGCAATGACAAGAGCGGCGACGGCTTCGACTATAACGACTGGGCTGTCACCTTGAGCACCGAAGCTCTGGGTCTGGGTTGGGCAGTCATGTACAGCGACACCGATATCAAGGACGCGGACTGCGGTTACAGTTACAGCAGCACCGATTCGTGCGGCTCCAACGTTACCCTTATGGTATCCAAGAGCTTCTAACGCATATTCAGGCAGCCTGGCTGCCTGAAATGCAAAAGCCCGATGAGCCACCATCATGGCGGTTCATCGGGCTTTGTCATTTCTGCCTTTTACTTATCACCAGGTGCTGATCAAGCTCTTGGCAAGGTCACACCGCGCTGACCCTGGTATTTCCCACCGCGATCGCGGTAAGAAACCTCACAGGGCTCGTCCGATTCGAAAAACAGCATCTGCGCCACACCTTCATTGGCATAAATCTTTGCCGGCAGCGTGGTGGTGTTGGAGAACTCCAGCGTCACATGGCCCTCCCACTCGGGCTCCAACGGCGTGACGTTGACGATAATCCCGCAACGCGCATAAGTGCTCTTGCCCAGGCAGATGGTCAGCACATTGCGCGGGATGCGGAAGTACTCGACCGTGCGCGCCAGGGCGAAGGAATTGGGTGGGATGATGCAGACGTCGCTAGTGATATCGACAAAGCTTTTTTCATCGAAATGCTTGGGGTCGACAGTCGCCGAATGGATGTTGGTGAACACCTTGAATTCATTCGAGCAACGCACATCATAGCCATAGCTGGAAACGCCATAGGAGATGACCCGGTCATTCTCTTCGCCGCGTACCTGACGCTCGACAAAGGGTTCGATCATCCCCTGTTCCTGGGACATTTGACGTATCCAACGATCTGACTTGATGCTCATGATGTGCCCTAGACTGTGCAAAAAAGAGGTTGCATGTTAACGGGTTATCCCCGGTGAAAAAAGAGCACTGACGCGCTCTGAGTCAATCGTCGCTGATACTGATGCTGGGCATGCCCTGCTCCTGGGACGCTCGTTCGGCGATGCGTGCGCCTACGTGCCTGGCCATATCCTGATAGATCATGCTGATCTGGCACTCCGGCTCAGCAACCACCGTGGGCGTGCCGCCATCTGCCTGCTCGCGAATCATCATGGAGAGTGGCATGGAGGCCAGCAGATCCACCCCGTACTGCTCGGCCAGCCGCTCACCACCGCCCTCACCAAACAGGTGCTCGGCATGGCCACACTGCGAGCAAATGTGGATCGCCATGTTTTCCACTACCCCAAGCACCGGAATATTCACCTTGTTGAACATCTCGATACCCTTGATCGCATCGAGCAGCGCCAGGTCCTGCGGTGTAGTGACAATCACCGCACCGGTCACCGGCACCTTTTGCGCCAGCGTCAGTTGGATGTCGCCGGTACCCGGGGGCATGTCGACGACCAGATAGTCAAGATCATCCCAAGCGGTCTGCGTCAGCAACTGCATCAGCGCACCCGACACCATCGGGCCGCGCCAGACCACGGGAGTGTTGTCATCCACCAGGAAAGCCATCGACATGACCTGCACGCCATGGGCGCGGGGCGCGACAAACCACTTGTTATCCTTGACCTCTGGCCGCGTATTGGCCGGCAGCCCCAGCATCAGCCCCATGCTGGGGCCATAAATGTCTGCATCGAGCACGCCCACGCTGGCGCCCTCGCGGGCCAACGCCAGCGCCAGATTGACCGCAGTGGTGGATTTACCCACGCCACCCTTGCCAGATGCCACGGCAATGATGTTCTTCACGTGCGCCAGCGCTTCGATACTGCCCTGAGCGGGCGCCGAACGTACTACGCAGCGCACATTGACCGTAGCCGACTCAACCTGGTCGATCGACTCCACTGCCACCTGCAGCATTTGCGCAATACCGGCAGTCAGGCTGGCAGCCGCGTAACCTAGCTCGATTTCGACCGTCACCCTGGTGCCATCAATCCGAATATCACGCAGGCACCCGGCGCTGATCAGATCGGTTTTCAGATAAGGGTCCTGATACTGGCTCAGGGCGAGTTCAACACGACTGCGATCAATAGATGACATGGGGCTTTCCAAAGAAGGATCAAGCTACATGCTAATGGTTGGGTCGCTCGCGGGAAACCCCGAGTAAGTATCTGCGAGGATATAAATGTCAGCGCTGCAGCCGCCCAGCAGGCTTTAGTACTGATCCGTCTGGCATTCAGCAGTGGGAATGCCTTATTCGGCGTTATGCACAATCTTGATACACAGCGCGCCGGGCGACGCGCTGTGGTAATTTGCCGCTAACGGAAGGGCATCGTCCCCGGTGGGGCGCCCGGATTTCAAACCCGGTGAGATGCGCCAGGCGCGTCTGGTAGGTTCGACTCCTATTCCCTTCCGCCAACAGCTCGGCCTTCATTCCTCAGGCAGCGTCAGCCTGCTCCATCTCTTCTTCACTGGCACCTTCTTCCACTTCTTCCTGCAGCTCTGCGGTGGTATCAGTTGCAGTATCACCCTGTGCGGCATCAACCTGCTCAAGCAAGGCATTCATCAAACGCTCACCGCGCTCACCGACCATTTCAACAAAGGTGTCGCGTATCGGCATGCTCAACTCGCGAAAGGCTTCACGCTCTTCCGGCGTCAGGTAAACCAGTTCGATGTCGCTATTTTCGGTGATGATGTCCAGGCGCTCGGTATTCAGGCGCGTCTGCACCTCATGAATATGCGGGACCAATTCAACCACGGCCTCTTCAATCATATCCTTGTGCGCATCCGACAGGCTGTCATACCAGGCCTCATTACCCATGAAGGTAGCGATGAACTGTGCCTGGTTGGCGAAGATCAGATAATCCTGAACCTGGTAGAAATCCATTTCCTGATGAGCGAACACGGGCTGAATATTGCCGTCCAGTTGGCCTAGCTGCATGCCACTGAACAGCTCGCCGTACTCCATGGTGGTTGGCTGGGCGCCATAAGCGCTGTAAGTTTCCCGCAGCAGACGGTTATCCATGGTACGGATAGCCATGCCGTCAAAATCGGCGGGCGTACGTACTTCCTTGTTGGCGCTCCACACCTGCCAGCCTTCAGGCACGATAGCCAAGGGCTGCAGATTGCGTTCACGGAAGGCTTCAACGAGGTCTTCATGCTTGCGGAAGGCAGGATCGTTGAGGATCTCGGCGTTCAGCTTTTCGTCATCCGTCAGCACGAAATTCAGGCTGAACAACTGCGATTCAGGCACCGTGCCGCCCAGAAATCCGGAACCGAAAGCCAGTTGGATGGCACCATCCTGAACCTGGTCGTAGATATCCGTCAGACCACCCAACTGCCCATAAGGGTAGAGCCTGACCTCGACCTCGCCGTCGGATTTTTCACTGATCAATTCGGCAAATTTTTCGCCGTATTCATACTGCACACTGCCTTCTATCTCTTCCAGACCAAGACCCCAGGTCGTGACTTCCGCTGATGCTGCTTCCGGAGCCGCTGTTTCAGGTGCGGTAGAGGCTGTGTCCTGCTCTTCCGAGCCACAGGCTGCAAGCAAAACGACAGCCCCGGCAATCAATCCATTACGCATTATCATGGAACGCTCCTTATCAATTGTTCTGGTTAACATTTCCAACCTTAGCACAAGCGACTCTATGCAAAAACAATCGACTTGGGTTATGTTGAATAAAGCAACATTCAAAGCGCTATTTGACAACAGTCCGCACTCGGCCTGTCTGCAGAGGACAATCACATGCCCGGCTCAGAAGGGCCCCCGACCACCAAGGGTTGGAAAACGGGATTGATCAGCGCTTTCAGTTTGCTGGATCGCTTTACCGAGCAGATCGAAAAACTGATTCTCGGCTGCACCGTGCTATTTGTAGCAGGGCTGCTGGTGGTGCACGTGCTGGGCCGGCAACTGTTCGGCAGCGGCGTCACCGGCCAGGTTGAGCTTACACAGATCAGTATGGTCGTCATGACCTTCGCCGGGCTCGGCTACGCCGTGCGCCGGGCCAGACATATCTGCATGTCGGCGTTTTATGATCAGCTCAAAGGCAGGCCGCGCAAGGCACTGCTCATCGCCATTTGCCTGCTCACCGGCGCGCTGATGTTCTATCTGTGCTGGCACGCATGGGATTACGTCAGCAACATGCAAAGCCGCGGGCGCACTACCTCGGCGTTGAATATTCCCCTGTGGATTCCCTACCTTGCAGCCCCCATCGGCTTCGCCCTCGCCGGCCTGCAGTACTGGTTGACGGCTGCGCGCAACCTCATTTCCGAGGAGATCTACCGTTCATTCAGCGAGCGAGAACAATACGACGAGGTGCCCGTTGATGCTGATATCTGAGCTCCCGATATCTGAGCAGAGAGCCCGCCCATGCTGACGCTGATCATGATCACCATGATCGTGCTGCTGTTACTCGGCTTCCCGATGATGGTGCCACTGCTGGTCGCCAGTCTGATGTTCCTGTTTCTGGTGCTGGATATGAGCAACGTGGGGTTGCTCATGGGCCAGATGATCAGCGGAGTACAAAGCTGGGCGCTGGCAGCCGTGCCGCTGTTCATCTTTGCTGCCGACCTGATGACCCGTGGCCACACCGCCAACCGCTTGCTGGATCTGGTGCAAACCTTCGTCGGGCACCTGCGCGGCGGACTGCCCATCACCACTGCTGCAGGTTGCACGCTGTTCGGTGCCGTCTCTGGCTCGACCCAGGCCACAGTCGTCGCGATGGGCGGCCCAATGCGTCCCAAACTGCTGGAAAAGGGCTATTCGGACTCGTTCAGCATCGCGCTGATTATCAATGCCAGCGATATCGCTCTGCTTATTCCGCCTAGCATCGGCATGATTATCTATGGCGTCGTATCCGGGGCCTCGATTGGCGACCTGTTTATCGCCGGCATCCTGCCCGGCCTTCTGATCCTGCTGATGTTTTCCCTGTATTGCTGGTATGCCTCTATCCGCATGGGTATTGCACCGGAAGAGCGCGCCACCTGGATAATGCGCGGGCGCGCCTTGAAGAAGGCTATTCTGCCACTTGGCTTCCCCCTGGTGGTGGTAGGCGGGATTTACGGCGGGATCTTCAGCCCCACCGAGGCGGCGGCCATTGCCGTGCTCTATGCCCTGATTCTGGAAGTGATCATCCTGCGCGCGGTGAAGGTTCGCGAGCTCTGGGATATTGCGTTATCGACCGGCCTGATTACTGCTGTGGTGTTTATTCTGGTGGCTGCAGGCACGGCCTTCACTTACACCATTTCCTTTGCCGGCATTCCCCAGGCGCTGCTTGGGCCAGTGATCGACACCATCGGCGACAGCAAAACGCTGGTGTTGGCGCTGATCGCGGTGTCCTTTTTTATTGGCTGCATGTTTGTCGACCCGATCGTGGTGATCCTGATTCTCACCCCGCTATTCAAGCCGGCTGTCGCCGCCGCCGGCCTGGACCCAGTGCATGTGGGGGTAATTGTCACGCTGCAGGCGGCGATCGGCTCCGCTACCCCGCCATTCGGCTGCGATATCTTCACGGCCATGGCGGTGTTTCGCCGGCCTTACTTTGACGTCATTCGTGGCACTTTGCCGTTTATCCTGATTTTGCTGGTCGCCACGGTGATATTGATCATGTTCCCGGCCGTGTCGCTCTGGTTGCCATCACTGGCCTCATGATCACTGACTGGACACATGCTGGCGACAAAACGCAACGCTGAGCTCGGCAGCCTCCCTGATCATCTCGGACTGCGTGCGGCCGGAGGCCTTGAGCGGCTTGAAGTCGTGATCAGCCGTGGCCAGCCAATGTAACTGCACGCACGCCGAGAGCGGGTAGTTTGCGACATCGTCCAGCGTGCCCAGAGGGTCACGCGTACCCTGCAGTACCAGAACCGGCGTAGCCAATTCTTGCAAATGGGCAATACGTGTTTTCTCCGGTTTCCCGGGCGGATGGAACGGATAACCGAAGCAGATGACACCCGTGACGCCCGGTTCTTCAGCCAGCATGCTGGCAACCCTGCCACCCATCGACTTGCCAGCAATAAACACAGGCCCTTCAGCATCGGCAATCCGCAAGCGGAAGCATTCCAGCAAACGAGGCATCCGATCAGGCGGCCGCTTACTGCCGGTCAGTCGCCGCTGGTGCATGAACGGAAACTCAAAACGCACCACTTTCAGTCCGAGCGAGCTTAGCTCGCTGGCCAGCAACTGCATAAAGTCGCTATCCATTGGCGCCCCCGCCCCATGGGCGAGCAGCACGGTGGCGAGGGGCTGGCCTGCTGAAGGTTCGTCGATCAACTCATGGCTGGGCATTTAGGGTCTCCTGATAGCGTCCGCAACGCGAATGGCGGCTTGCACAGCAACAACGTGCGACAAGATGCCACGTGATTAATAAGGGTAATGTGCTTCACACCGGGTGGCTGGGGTACTAAGCTTCACCTTGCCCGAATCATGTTCGCACGATAGCCATGAGGAAGGGGCCGGCCCAACGACTAAAAATAGCTTGCCGGTTATCAATCTTGCGCCGCAGGCAACGATTTGTAATCGCTGATACGGTCGCTGCATCGGTCGTTTTTACGGCCAGCTGCCACAGCCTCCAGGATATGCCCAAGACCTTGACGCAGGGCCTGAAAGCAGACCATTCCTTGACCTGTGTCATTGCAAACGAGGGCAGCTTTCCTCATACTTGCCGCCGTTTTAGACCCCTTAAACCTATTGCTATCCGTGGAACCTCGCATGAGCACAGCTACCACTTCGACAGCTTATAACTACAAAGTGGTACGTCAGTTCGCCGTTATGACGGTGATCTGGGGTATCGTAGGCATGAGCCTTGGTGTCCTTCTGGCAGCCCAGCTAGTCTGGCCCGCCCTCAACTTTGATCTACCCTGGACCAGCTTTGGACGCCTGCGCCCATTGCACACCAATGCCGTGATCTTTGCCTTTGGTGGTTGTGCCTTGATGGCCACATCGCTCTATGTGGTACAGCGTACGTCTCAAGCACGGCTGTTTTCGGACAAGCTGGCGGCTTTCGTGTTCTGGGGTTGGCAAGCAGTGATTGTGGCTGCCGTCATCACCCTGCCACTGGGTCTGACGTCCAGCAAGGAATACGCTGAGCTGGAATGGCCGATCGATATTCTGGTCGCCGTGGTCTGGATCAGCTATGCGTTGGTGTTCTTTGGCACCATCATGAAGCGCAAGATGAAGCACATCTATGTTGGCAACTGGTTCTTCGGTGCCTTCATCATCACCGTAGCTATCCTGCATATCGTTAACAGCATGGCCATGCCGGTGTCCGCCTTCAAGTCGTACTCGATGTATTCCGGGGCGACCGACGCGATGATCCAGTGGTGGTACGGTCACAACGCCGTGGGGTTCTTCCTGACTGCCGGCTTCCTGGGCATGATGTATTACTTCGTACCCAAGCAGGCCAACCGCCCGATCTACTCTTACCGCTTGTCGATCGTGCACTTCTGGGCCTTGATCTCCATCTATATCTGGGCCGGCCCTCACCACCTGCATTACACCGCACTGCCTGACTGGGCCCAGTCCCTCGGCATGGTGATGTCACTGATTCTGCTGGCGCCCAGCTGGGGCGGCATGATCAACGGCATGATGACCCTCTCCGGCGCATGGCACAAACTGCGCACTGACCCGATTCTGCGCTTCCTGGTCGTGGCACTGGCGTTCTACGGCATGTCCACCTTTGAAGGCCCGATGATGGCCATCAAGACAGTGAATGCGCTGTCCCACTACACCGACTGGACCATTGGTCACGTACACGCCGGTGCGCTGGGCTGGGTTGCCATGATCTCCATTGGTTCGCTGTATCACCTGATCCCCAAGGTCTTTGGCCGCGAGGAGATGTACAGCATCCGTCTGATCAACGTGCACTTCTGGCTCGCCACTGTGGGCACTGTGCTGTACATCGTATCCATGTGGGTCAACGGCATCACCCAGGGTTTGATGTGGCGCGCAGTGAACGTCGACGGCACCCTGACCTACTCCTTCGTGGAAGCGCTGGAAGCCAGCCACCCGGGCTTTATCGTCCGCATGATCGGCGGCCTGTTCTTCCTCATCGGTATGCTCCTGATGGGCTACAACGTCTGGCGCACCATTCGTGCCTCTCAGCCGGCTGAAGCTCAAGCTGCCGCTCAAATGGCCCCAGGAGTCGCACACTAATGAAAAGACATGAAATTGTAGAAAAGAACCTGGGCCTGTTGGTGGTGCTGATCGTGATTGCGATCAGTTTCGGCGGCCTGACCCAGATCGTCCCGCTGTTTTTCCAGCAGGAAACCACCGAGCCAATCGAAGGCCTGCGCCCCTACACCGCTCTGGAGCTGGAAGGACGTGACATCTACATTCGCGAAGGCTGCGTCGGTTGCCACTCGCAGATGGTGCGCCCGTTCCGTTCCGAGACAGAGCGTTATGGCCATTACTCGGTTGCCGGTGAGAGCGTTTATGAACACCCCTTCCTGTGGGGCTCCAAGCGCACCGGGCCGGACCTGGCTCGTGTGGGCCAGCGCTACTCCGATGACTGGCACCGCGCGCACTTGATCAACCCTCGTGACGTGGTTCCTGAATCGAAAATGCCGTCCTACCCCTGGCTGCAGGAAAACGAGCTGACCGGCAAGCACACTGCTGCGAAGATGACCGGGCTGCGTCGCCTGGGCGTGCCCTACAGCGACGAAGACATTGCCACTGCTGAGCAGGACGTCAAAGGAGTCGCCGAAATCGACGCCCTGATTGCCTACCTGCAGCACCTTGGCACCGTTCTTTCTGACCGGCGGTAACTGAACATGGATATCAATACTCTCCGAGGCATTGCGACCATCCTGGCGATGCTGGCATTCATCGGTATCACCGTATGGGCGTACAGCTCCTACAAGAAAAAAGATTTTGACGAAGCGGCGCAACTGCCCTTCGCCGATGAGTCTGAAGATGAAAAAGCTCGCCGTGAGCAGCAAGATGCTAGGAGTAACAAAGCATGAGTAATTTCTGGAGCGGGTACATCATTGTCCTGACCCTGATCACCTTGGGCCTGATCCTCTGGTTGCTCTTCGCTACCCGCAAGGGTCAGCACTCGGGAGAAACCGAGGAAAAAGTAGGCCACTCCTTTGATGGTATCGAAGAATACGACAACCCCCTGCCGCGCTGGTGGTTCATCCTGTTCATCGCCACTATCGTGTTCAGCGCGGTTTACCTGGTGCTCTACCCCGGCATGGGTAAATGGCCCGGCATCCTGGGTTGGACTCAGGTAGGGCAGTATGAAGAGGAAGTCGCTGACGCAGAAGAGCGCTTCGCACCGATCTTCGCCAAGTTCGCTGACATGTCGGTAGAGGAAGTGGCCCAGAACGACGAAGCCCGTCGGATTGGCCAGCGCCTGTTTGCGGTGAACTGCTCTGTCTGCCACGGCTCGGATGCGCGCGGCGCCTTTGGCTTCCCGAACCTGACCGATGATGACTGGATTTGGGGCGGCGAGCCTGACCAGATTCGCACCACCTTGAATCAAGGCCGCCAGGCAGCAATGCCGGCCTGGTTTGCGGTTATTGGCGAAGCGGGTGTACGCAACACGGCTGGCTACGTACGCAGTCTGGCTGGCCTGGAAACAGAAGGTGTGGATCTGGCTGCCGGTGAGCAGGTGTTCAAGACCAATTGCGTGGCCTGTCACGGTCCTGAGGGCAAAGGCAATCCGCTGCTGGGTGCGCCTGACCTGACTAATGACACCTGGCTGTATGGCTCGAGCATGTTGCAGGTACAACAGACACTGCGTTATGGCCGCAACGGCAATATGCCCTCCCAGGCGCACATGGGTGAAGACAAACTCCACGTGCTGACTGCCTATGTCTACGGCCTTTCCCAGCGTAACGCTGACGCCGAACAAGACTGATCACCACCCCGCCGCGACGCCAAGTCGCATGGCGTCGCAGTAATAGCCACACTATTCTTGAGTGGTTAAGCGCTACCAGCCCCGGCCGGACCACCGGCCGGGCACCTCTCCCGCACTCCACCATGGCCAATCAATCATGAGTGAAAAGATTCCCGTCAAAAACGTTACACCGCCGGGTCAGGTTCAGACCTATGATCTGTACGCCAAGCGCGACAAGATCCATACCCGGTCGTACAAGGGATTGTTTCGCAACGTGCGCTTGATTGGCGTGGGCCTGCTGTTCGCGCTCTATTTCGGTACTGCTTGGCTGGACTGGGGTGGCCGCCAGGCAGTGCTGTTTGATCTACCGGCTCGCCAGTTCCATATCTTTGCCTCGACCTTCCAGCCGGAAGACTTTTTTCTGCTCTCGTTCTTACTGATCATCTGTGCCTTCGGCCTGTTTTTTATCACCGTGTTTGCCGGGCGAATCTGGTGCGGGTACACCTGCCCGCAAACGGTCTGGACCTGGATATTCATGTGGGCCGAAAAGGTCACCGAGGGCGAGCGTAACGCGCGCATCAAGCTCGACAAGCAGCCGATGAACACCAATAAGCTGCTGCGGCGCACCGCCAAGCACAGTATCTGGCTGAGTGTTTCGGCGGTTACTGCGCTGACTTTTGTGGGGTACTTCACACCTATTCGTGAATTGGTTCCTGACACCTTCACGCTGCAAATCAGTGGTTGGGCACTGTTCTGGGTGTTCTTCTTTACCGCCGCGACCTATATCAACGCCGGCTGGTTGCGTGAGCAGGTGTGTTTCTACATGTGCCCCTATGGCCGTTTCCAGAGCGTGATGTTCGACAAGGACACGCTCATCGTTGCCTATGACCCGGTTCGCGGCGAGCAACGCGGGCCGCGCAAGAAAGGGGTTGAACCCGCTGCAGTCGGCCTGGGTGATTGCGTGGACTGCAATATCTGCGTCCAGGTCTGCCCAACGGGCATCGATATCCGTGACGGCCTGCAGTATGAATGCATCCAGTGCGCAGCCTGTATCGACGCCTGCGATGAGGTCATGGACAAGATGAACTACCCGCGCGGCCTTATCAGCTACACCACCGAGCACAATCTCGCCGGGGAAAAGACCAAGTTCATCCGCCCGCGTCTGCTCGGCTACGGCGCCGCCTTGGCGATCATGATAGGTCTGTTTATCATGACCGTCACCAGCCTCTCCGAGGTATCGCTGGATGTGCAGCGCGACCGCAACGTGCTGTTCCGCGAGGCGCGCGGTGGAGATATCGAGAATGTCTACATCATTCGCGTTTTCAACAAGGCGCAGCAGGAGCGCACCTTTGATCTCACGATCGAGGGGCATCCGGAGCTGAAAATGAATTTGCCGGATAACCGCTTGACGGTCGAAGCCAACGGGCACTTGCAGTTGCCGGTCAATGTGCAGCTGGATCCCGCCTTCCTGGAAAGCACCAACATGCCAGTCAATTTCCGGGTCACCGCTGAAGACGACGCTCAGGTCACTACCCTGTCCGAGAGTCGCTTCATGGGCCCCACAGTCAGGTAACGACATGAACGATTCGCAGCACGACGAGATTATTCCACCGTGGTACAAGCAGTTCTGGCCCTGGTTCATTGTCGGCATTCTGGTGTTCGCCGTGGTCATCGGTCTGGGCCTGCTGTTTATCGCCCTCGCCAACCAGGACAGCATGGTGCGCGATAACTATTACACTGAAGGCCGAGCGATCAACATGCACCTGGGCCGCGATCAGATGGCCACGCAGTTGGCGCTGTCTTCGGAGTTCACTGTGGACGAACTGACTGGTGAGATCAGTCTGAGCATTGATGGGCAGTTGGAGCCATTGCCGACTGATCTGCAACTGGACCTGATCTCCCCTTCCCACGCCGAGCGTGACCGCACCGTGCTGCTCAAGCGTATCAGTGGCAATCAGTACGCTGGCCAGTTACCCGAGCCCATGCAGGGACGCCATTACGTGGACCTGAGCGACCCGGTCAAACCCGGCGATACCGGCTGGCGCCTGACGGACGAAATCACCCTCAGCGCCGGGCAAACCTACCGTCTCAACGCCAAGTAAGTATGGCCAACCCAGCTCCGTGCTATCACTGCGGCGAGCCGGTACCCGCCGGCTCCTCCTGGACCAGCCTGATTCTGGGCGAGTCCAGAGCCATGTGTTGCCCTGGCTGCCAAGCCGTTGCCGACGCGATTGTCGCGGGCGGCCTTGAGAGTTATTACCGGCATCGCACTGATAATGCGACCAACCCTGAAGCTTTGCCGCGAGTGCTCCAGGATGAACTGGAACTGCTTGACCGTGCCGATGTACAACAGCGTTATGTCCACAGCGAGGGCGATCAGCAGCAGATCCAGTTGTTGATCGAAGGTATCAGCTGTGCAGCCTGCGGTTGGCTGATAGAAAAGCGCCTGATACAGGTGCAGGGTGTCAGCCAGGCGACCCTAAACCTGGGCAACCACCGTCTGACGCTGACCTGGGACCCGGAGCAGACACGCCTTTCCAGTCTGCTGGCAGAAATAAAACGCATCGGCTACGGTGCCCACCCCTTCGAGGCCGACAAGGCCAGCGAGCAGATTGCCGCCGAGAACCGCCGCTATTTGCGCCGGCTGGGGCTGGCGGGCCTGATGTTCATGCAGGTCATGATGGCCACCATGGCCTTGTATGAAGAGTTCAATCAGGATCTGACCGCCGATATGGCGATCATTCTGCGCTGGGTGAGCCTGGCCATGACCACGCCGGTGGTGCTGTATAGCTGTGCGCCCTTCTTCCAGGGCGCCTGGCGTGATCTTAACAACCGGCGCTTGAGTATGGACGTATCCGTCTCGCTGGCGATTGGCGGTGCCTATCTGGCCGGTATCTGGGCCACAGTGACCAACACCGGCGAGATCTATTTCGATTCGGTGACCATGTTTGCGTTCTTCTTGCTCGCCGGCCGCTACCTGGAACGCCGTGCGCGGCAACGCACGGTTGAAAGTAGCGCCAAGCTGGTCAACCTGCTGCCGCCCAGTGCCATGCGCTTGAACGCTGAAGGCCAACCCGAGCGCATCATGCTTGATGAAGTACGCCCAGACGACCTGCTGGACATCAAGCCCGGCGAAAGCATTCCGGCCGATGGCGAGATCATCAGTGGTATCAGCAGCATCGACGAATCGGCGCTGTCCGGCGAATACCTGCCGCTACCCAAGCGCCCTGGCGACACCGTCACTGCCGGCACGCTGAATGTCGAGGGGCCGCTGCGCATCCGCGTCAGCGCGATTGGCCAGGAAACCCGCTTGTCGGCCATTGTTCGCCTGCTGGAGCGGGCACAAACCGATAAGCCGCGCTTGGCACACATAGCCGATCAGGTAGCCCAGTATTTTCTGTTGATTGTGATCAGCGCCGCCGTGGTGGTTGGCGCACTCTGGTGGTGGCAGGTCAACGGTGACACGGCTTTCTGGATCGTTCTGGCCATGCTGGTGGCTACCTGCCCCTGCGCCCTGTCTCTGGCAACGCCAACAGCACTGACCACGGCCACCGGCAGCCTGCAGAAGCTTGGCGTTCTGATTACCCGCGGACACGTGCTCGAAGGGCTGACCAAGGTCGATACCGTGGTGCTCGACAAGACCGGCACCCTGACCGAGGGCCGCATGACCCTTGAGCGCATAGAAGCACTGCTCGGTCAGGATAGCGAGCAGGCGCTTCGCCTGGCTCGCATGCTCGAGGCGCGCTCCGAGCACCCGATCGCCCGGGCGTTTGGCCGTACGCTCGAGCAAGCTGACAGCGTAACCAGTTACCCAGGCAGCGGCCTGGAAGGCGAGTGCCATGGGCAGCTGTTGCGCATTGGCAAACCAGCCTTTGTTGCCGAACTGAGCGGCAAGGCCGCCCTGGCGCTACCCGACCAACCTGGCCAGTGGCTGTTGTTGGGTGACCGCCAGGGGCCTATCGCCTGGTTTGTTCTGAATGACCGTTTGCGCAGCGACGCCGCCGACCTGATCATCGGGCTCAAACAGCGCCACCTCAACGTCATACTGCTGTCAGGCGACCACGACCAGGTGGTGCAGCGCATGGCCAGCCAACTGGGTATTGAGCAGGCCATCGGCAATGCCACTCCGGCGGACAAGCTCGCGTACTTGCAGCAATGGCAGGACGAAGGCCGCAAAGTACTGATGCTGGGCGATGGGGTTAACGATGTACCGGTGCTGGCCAGTGCGAATATTTCCATCGCCATGGGCGAAGCCTCGGATCTGGCCAAGACCAGCGCCGATGCGATATTGCTCAGCAGCCAATTGACGGTCCTGCTGCAGGCTTTGAGCGGCGCCAGGCGAACCCGGCGTATCATGTTGCAGAATCTGTTCTGGGCTGGCAGTTACAATGCCGGCATTCTGCCGCTGGCTGCGCTGGGCATGGTCACGCCGGCCTGGGCGGCCATCGGCATGTCGGCCAGTTCGTTGCTGGTGGTGCTCAACGCCCTGCGGCTAACCCGATTGGGGCCCAAAGGGTCGTCTACCCTGCGTGCGCCGCCGACCCTTGTGGAGAGTCCCGCATGAGCTTTCTTTACGTTCTGGTGCCCATCGCCGTGGTTTTGGTGATTATCGCCATCTGGGTGTTTACCTGGGCGGTAGACAGCGGCCAGTACGATGACCTGGACGGCCCCGCACACAGCATCCTGTTTGACGACGAGGACCCTGCCCATCTGGCTGCTCAGCCAGATGCAAAGCCAGCAGAAGCTGATACAGATGAAAACGCCACTGAAGCTCGTACAAAAAACGATCAGGTTACGCGCCCTTGAGCACTGAACTGTTACCTCTGTTTCTGACCGCCCTGGCCCTCGGCCTGCTGGGTGGCGGACATTGCATCGGTATGTGCGGCGGGCTGATGGGTGCTCTGACGCTGGCCATACCAGCCGAGCAACGCCGGGGCTGGATGCTGTGGCGGATTCTGCTTGGCTATAATGCCGGCCGCATTGCCAGCTACAGCCTGGCGGGCGCAGTGATGGGCAGCGTTGGCTGGCTGATTCAGGACCTGGGCCTGGGCGTACTGTTGCGCACGCTGGCGGGTTTGTTGATGATTGCCATGGGCCTGTATCTGGCTAACTGGTGGTCAGGGCTGACCCGTATAGAACAGCTGGGCCGCGGTCTCTGGCGACATATAGAGCCCAGAGCGCGCAGGCTGATACCGGTCAAATCCCCCGGCCAGGCTATCGCGCTGGGTGCATTGTGGGGCTGGCTGCCCTGCGGGCTGGTCTATAGCACGCTGATCTGGGCCAGCAGCCACGGCGACGCCGGGCTTTCTGCCGGGCTGATGCTGACCTTCGGCCTTGGTACCCTGCCCACGCTGATGGCCACCGGCCTGGCCGCACAGAAAATGATGCTGTGGCTGCGCAAGCGTAGCGTCCGCATTTCCGCCGCCATGCTGGTTATCCTATTTGGCTTGTGGACACTGCCTGGCCCACACCAGGCATGGCTGATGGGGCACGCAAGCCACACCGGCCAACCGGAAGCATCTTCGCCACACTCGCATCACTGAACCTTCTTCTGAGCCACAGGCCAGGCAAGCTACCATGGCCAGAAATATATGCTTTAAAATACGTGGGGTATAAATGGTAGCGAGGGCATGCATCCTGTAGGCTCTTGATTACCGCTGTATCGCTGCACCGAGCCAGGAAGCTGCCCCATGAGCAACGCCATCACCGTACGCGCCGTATTACCTGAAACCCATTGCAAGGATTGCAGCCTATCAGGCATGTGTCTGCCGTTGGCATTGCATGACGAAGAGCTGGAAGTGCTGGATAATATCGTCAAGCGTGGGCGACCGGTAAAGAAGGGTGAGCTGTTGTTTCGACAGGGTGACGTGTTCGAGTCTATCTATGCACTGCGCTCTGGTGCAGTCAAAACCTTCAGTCTGTCGGATAATGGTGAAGAACAGATCACCGGCTTTCATCTGGCCAGTGAACTGATTGGCCTGTCCGGGTTGGACAGTGAGCGCTATCCGGTATCGGCCGTCGCACTGGAAACCACCTCGGTGTGCGAGATACCTTTTGAGCGCCTGGATGATCTGACCGCAACCATGCCGCAACTACGCAAACAGGTCATGCGTTTGATGAGCAGGGAGATACGCGATGATCAGCAGATGATGCTGCTGCTGTCGAAAAAGACCGCCGATGAGCGCATCGCTACCTTGCTGATCAACCTGTCCGCGCGCTTTCGGGCGCGTGGCTACTCGGCCAAGTCGTTTCGCCTGGCCATGTCGCGCAACGATATAGGCAATTATCTGGGCCTGGCAGTAGAAACAGTATCCCGGGTGTTTACCCGCTTTCAGCAGCAGGGCTTGATCGCCGCTGAAGGAAAACAGATCGATATTCTTGATCACATTGAACTCTGCGCCCTTGCCGGGGGCCAGATTGACTGAACTGACGCCATTGGACGCCCGCAATGATCTTTGACGAATACAGCATCAAATCACTGGTCCGCCCGATACCCGACTTTCCCAAGGCCGGGGTGACCTTCCGCGACATTACCCCGCTGTATCAATCCCCACGGGCAATGCGCATGGTCGCTGACAGCCTGATTCAGCGCTATGTCGAGTCGCCCGTCACGCACATTGCTGCGATTGATGCCCGGGGTTTTCTACTCGGTGCGGTGCTGGCCTATGAACTGAACAAGCCGCTGATCCTGGTACGCAAAGCCGGCAAACTGCCAGCCGATGTGATCAGCGAAACCTACAGCAGTGAGTATGGTGACTGCGTAGTGGAGATACACCGCGATGCCCTGCAGGGCGGCGAACAGGTGCTGCTGCTCGACGACCTGATCGCCACCGGCGGCACCTTTCTGGCGGCTGCTCGGTTGATCAAGCAGTTGGGCGCAGATATTTACGAAGCAGCCGCCATTATCGACCTGCCTGACCTGGGTGGTTCACGCAAGATGCAGGACGCCGACATTCCGACCTATACGCTGTGCGCCTTCGGGCTTGACGAGTAACCCGTAGCCAACCCCACCAACCTGTTATCCTGGCCGCCGCTCTGCGGTCAGAGTGTGAGTACGCATGAACACCACTACCCTAGAAACCTCCCTGCCCTGGCGCCAGCGCCTGGCTGAGCGTCTGGAGCGCCCGCGCATCCAGTTTCTGATCATGACACTGATCCTCATCAACGCAGTGATCCTTGGTCTGGAAACCTCCTCGACCATGATGCAACACTGGGGCGGACTGCTCAGACGCCTTGATCAGATTATTCTCGGCCTGTTCGTGGTCGAGATAGGCCTGCGCTTTGTCGCCCACGGCTGGCGATTGCTGAAAGATCCCTGGGGCCTGTTCGATACCGTGGTCATCGCCATCGCACTGGTACCCGCCAGTGGCCCGCTGGCTGTTCTGCGCGCACTGCGCGTACTGCGGGTGCTACGGCTGATATCCATTGTACCCAGCATGAAGATCGTGGTGCAGTCACTGCTCTCGGCGTTACCCGGCATGGGCAGCATCGTCGCGCTGCTGAGCCTGGTATTTTACGTGGCCGCGGTGATCGCCACGCAATTGTTCGGCGGCGCCTTCCCCGAGTGGTTTGGCACTTTGGGGGCCAGCCTGTACACCCTTTTTCAGGTGATGACGCTGGAGAGCTGGTCAATGGGCATCGTCCGGCCGGTGATGGAGGTTTACCCCTTCGCCTGGCTGTATTTCGTACCCTTTATCCTGATCGCCACCTTCATGATGCTGAATCTGTTTATCGCCGTTATCGTCGATGCCATCCAGAATCAACGCGAACGTATTGCTGCCGCCAAGGCGATCAAATCCGGCGCGGGGGACGAGGTAGAACCCGACCACCACGCCAGCACTCTGTCTGGCGTGCATCAGGAACTCCTGCTTGAAGAGGTACGCCAGTTGCGCGAAGAACTTGGCTCTTTGCGTAGCGAACTTCGTGAGCGCTGAGGTTCCGATCAAACCGCTGATTGAACCTGGTACGCCGGCGTTTCGCCGCGCGTGCCTGGCATTGATTCTTGCCTCTGTCGTGGTATTCGCCAACCTGTATGCGATTCATCCGCTGCTGCCGTTGATCGCTGAGACCTTTCAGGTCACGACACTGCAGGCCAGCAGCGTATTCACGCTGACCAACCTGACCCTGGCCTGCTCGCTGCTGGTACACGGCCCCCTGTCCGATGCCATCGGCCGCAAGGGGCCGTTGCTGACAGGCATCGCGCTTACCCTCTTGCTCAATCTGGCCATGGCCGTTACTACTGACTACACCACCTTGCTGTGGTTGCGGGCGGCATTGGGGATCTGCCTGGGCGTGCTGCCGGCGGTAGCCATTGCCTACCTGGGTGACAGCATGAGCCGCAAGGCACTGGTTGCTGCAGTCGGGTTATATATTGCCGGCAATACCGTGGGCGGAGCGGGCGGGCGCCTGGTAGGCGGCTTTATTGGCGAGCACGTGGGCCTGCAACCGGTATTTCTTGTGCTCGCCGGTTTCACGCTAGTCGGCCTGATAGGCATAGCCCTGCTCCTGCCACGCCCCGCTGCGTTTCGTTCCCAACCACTGTCTCTGGTTGGCAGTTTCAGAAGCTTTGCCGACCACCTGCGTAACCCGCAGTTGCTCCCGGCGTTTCTGCTGGGCGGCTGCAATTTCATGGTCTTTATCAATCTGTATACCTACCTGACCTTCCGCTTGAGTGCTGAGCCCTGGCAGCTCGGTGCCGGCGCGCTGGGGCTATTGTTCCTGACCTACCTGGCAGGCACCTTTTCAGCCACGCTGTCCGGACGTTTTCAACAGGGGGGCGGTTTGCCAGGCATGGCCTTCGGCGTACTCTTAGTGATTATTGGCTGTTTGATGACCCTGTCAGGCCAACTGTGGCTGATTATCAGCGGGCTGCTGTTCAATGCCTTTGGCTTCTTCCTTACCCATTCACTGGCCAACGCCTGGATCAATCAGCACGCGACACACAGCAAAGCCAGCGCATCGTCGCTGTACTCGGTGTTCTACTATCTGGGCTCAGCGCTGGGCGTCTATTATCTGGAGCCGTTCTGGCGTCTGGCGGGTTGGCCTAGCGTGATTGCTGGCAGCCTGGTTGTACTGGCCGTCAATCTGGGGCTGATTGGATACCTTCGGCGCAAAAGGATTGTGGGCTGAAGACCGGGTTCTATGCCCGTATTGCGAACCCTGCAACTGGACCTGGGGTGAAAGGTTGCTTATGATTCCGGCAAGAATAAAAACACTGTGATGCCTGCGGGCTGTAAACGGTGTATCGCCAAGGAAAACGACCATGCTGGCACCCAGCCTGCCGCCCGACACACGTTTGCTGCTGATTGATGATCACCAGATCTATCTCGACGGGTTGAGCCTGACGCTACAAAACCTCTGCCAGGGGGTTACGCTGGATCACGCCCACAATGCCAGCGAGGCCGAGACGCTTGCCACTGACCACACCTACGATCTGATCCTGCTCGACTTGCAGCTACCCGACAGCAGCGGCCTGGCCCTGCTGCAGAAACTGCATAAACTGGACTCCCTGGTACCCATCGCGATTTTGACTGCCAGTAACAGCGCCAGCGACCTGGATGCGGCAATGCAAATGGGCGCAGCCGGGTTTATCAGCAAGACGGCTGACGGCACTACCCTGCTCAACGCAGTCACCCGCTTGCTCTTTGGTGAACAGGTGGTGATCGGCAATGGTACTCAGCCGCTGGACCGCCAGGCGGCAGCCCGCGAGATGGGCGTGACGCCTCGGCAACTGGAAATTCTCGATCTGCTCTGTGAAGGCTTACCCAACAAGGTGATCTGCCAGCGCCTGAACCTCTCGGAAGATACGGTAAAAACACACTTGAAAGCGGTGTTCATCACCCTCGACTGCCACAACCGGACTGAGTGCGTGACTATCGCGCGCAAACTCGGACTGGTGAGCTTCTAGCTTGCGCCAGTCTTTGTCAGCAGCTGTTGTATGACTCTTCGCAGGCGAGCCGGCAACACCGGCTTGTAGATCACCTCGATATCCGTCAGCCGCGCAGCCTCAGTCACCTCTTCGCTGGTGTCAGCGGTGATCAGCAATGCCGGCCCACCGTACTGCCCTTGACCGCGCAGTGCCTTGATCAAGGCGATACCATCCAGACTGCCTTCCAGCCGAAAATCACTGACCAGCAGGTCCACACTGGCCGGCTCTATATTCTCCAACGCCTGATCCGGCGTCTGGTAGCAACGTACCTCACAACCCCATTCACGCAACAGGGTTTCCATAGCCTCCTGGTTGATCAGATCGTTCTCGATGATGACCACCCGGCCGGTCAACATGGCTGGTGAGTAATCTCGCGGCGGTTGCGCCTGCTCTGCCCAATCCGCGACCGGCACCTCGATCCAGAAGCGCGATCCCTGCCCTGGCGTTGATGCCACGCCAGAGGGGTATTCAAGCAAGTGGATCAATTGCCGGCAAATCGACAGTCCCAGACCCACGCCCTTCTCCAGCGTGCGGGCCGGGTTATTCAGTTGGGTAAATTCATCGAAGATGCGCTCCTGCTCCTCGGTGCTCAGGCCGCAGCCATTGTCGACTACTGACAGTCGCAGCCGCTGCTCAACACGGGCAACCTCAACACGCACCTCCGTCGCGCCGGAATGCAGCAAGGCATTATTCAGAAAGTTGCGGATCAATCGCTCTAACAACAAAGGATCACTATGTACCGCACTGTGGTGAGGGCAGTCCAACTGGATCCTGATGCCCCGCTGCTCGGCGCTGGACTCAAGCCCGGTGAGCACCCGGAGCAGCCAGGGATGCAAATTGAACGTGCTCAACTGGGGTCGCACCATGCCGACGCTCAGCCGCGAGATATCCAGCAGCGAATTGAGCATGGCTTGCAGTAGCTGGGTGGAATCAGCCAAGCGCTTGACGGTAAGACGCACTGGCGGGTCGGTTATGCGCTCATCCAGATGCTGAATAAACAGGGACATTGCATGCAGCGGCTGGCGCAGATCGTGGCTGGCGGTGGCCAGAAAACGCGTCTTGCTCTGGCTCTCACGCTCAGCACGCGCCCGCGCAGCAACCAGCAGGCGCTCGTTGAGGTAGGCACCGCGCATCATGTATTCGTAGATATAGGCACCCAGACTGCCGATCAGATTGAAGCACACCAGAAAAAGACCACTGGCAATAATCAGACTGCGCGGGCTACCAATCAGGTACTCGGCCGTCAGGTAAGCCAGCACGATCAACCAGGAGCCCAACACGGCATGGCGCATGGGCAAGCCGAGCAAAAAGAAACCGGACAGCAACACCAGGTAGAGGCCGTCGTGGGTGACAACCACGCCAATATCAGCGATACGACTGATGACGATAATCATCGTTACCATCAGCCCGCTCAGCACATAGCTTATTGTCGCAGCCGCAAAAGCACGGCGGGGAGCGACCTTTCCCGCCCGGTTTGCATACCACAGCGTCAGGCACACCACTGTGAGAACGGTGAGCCGCACACCGATGGTGTAACGGTGGAGGTATTCAGGCAGGTAAAGCAGATCGATCCAGACGAACAACAGCATGAAGCTGATGCAGGAAAACGCTACAACACCGACCCGGTTGCACATTTTTCCATGCAGGTAGAGGTGGAAGCCCGGCTCCAGGACGCGACTGAAGCGCAGGCCGGCGAAACTGCGCTGCTGTGCCAGCAGGGCCGGCTCATCAATTGGCGGGGTGACCAGAGGACCGGCACTCATGGGATAAGTCTTGTTGTTATGGGCATACTGGCCTTTTTATACCATTGGGCAATATGAGAATGAAAATTAAAGTTAAATCAGTTTAAAAACAGCATTTTACTTTGGCTTTTTACGACTATGCTTCACCTAAGCCCTTTAACGTAACGCTGCTGTAAGGTGACCAGGTGACAGTTGTTAGCCCATTATTCACGCAATACGCCCATTCTGACTACAGCCCTGGTCAGATACCAACGCCCCCCTCCATTGCTCCTCTGAATATTACCGCTCTTGTACCACCCCAATCCCTGCGCTGCGATATTATTCGCCCCACCCTGACCTATCTGGGGGTGACCAGCAACGCGGCGGAAAATTTGCTGTTGGGTACCCTGTTGGCGATGGCCTGGCTGCCGCGCGACAAGCACTGGGCTGATGCTATTGGCCCCTACGCCATTACCCCAGCCGTGCACACACGCTTGTGGGATGAATATCTGGCATTGCAACCCGACCAGGCCAGCCTGATACGCGGCCTGGCCAGCCAGCGCTGCTTCCTCCAGGATCCGCACGCCGAGTTGGCCTACAACCTGGCGTACGCCACGGCCATCGCCTGGATGCTGTATCAGCAACAAGGGGTGTGCCTGGACAACTGCCAGGATGCTGATTCGCTCGCCAGTGTCTGGCTCCTGGCCTATCCGCATTGCGGTGCCAGTGCCAGCGACTTCATGAGTAGCTGGAGCAGAACTCTGGGCGAGCACGCTCTGATCTCTTCCTGATCAATACCCTGCCATCAGCCTTCGCCAGTCTGGTTGACCTGCCGGTCAACCACTTCCATGCTATGACCACGTTTCGCCTTTCATAGCTGGAGACACCCATGCCTCAGAATAACCAGATCAACCGTCAGATCCTGCTCGCATCCCGTCCAGTAGGGGCACCTACAACCAAGAACTTCGATCTGGTCGAAACCCCCATTCCCAAGCCCGAGCAGGGCCAAATGTTGCTACGCGCCCTGTGGACTTCGCTCGACCCCTACATGCGTGGCCGCATGAGTGATGCCAAGTCCTATTCCGATCCGGTACCCGTGGGTGGTGTGATGCCCTGCGGAGCCGTATGCCGCGTCGAGGAGTCGCATCTGGACGGTTTCGCCAAGGGTGATCTGGTCATGTCCTATACCGCCGGGTGGCAGGATTATTCGGTAAGCAATGGCACCATGGTGTTCAAACTCGATCCGAACATGAAAAACCCTTCACAGGCCCTGGGTGTGCTGGGTATGCCGGGCTTCACCGGCTACATGGGCCTGCTCGATATTGGCCAGCCAAAACCCGGTGAAACCGTGGTCGTGGCTGCCGCTACCGGCCCGGTCGGGGCCGTGGTTGGCCAGGTAGCGAAGCTCAAGGGGTGCCGGGTGGTCGGCGTGGCGGGAGGTGCAGAGAAGTGCGCCTATGCGGTCCAGGAATTGGGCTTTGACGTCTGTCTGGATCACAAGCGCGATGACCTGGCCGAGCAATTGGCCGACGCCTGCCCTAAGGGCATCGATATCTATTTCGAAAATGTCGGCGGCAAGGTCTTTGACGCGGTTATGCCGTTGCTCAACCCCCATTCGCGTATTCCGGTCTGCGGCCTTATCGCCCAGTACAACGCCACCGAATTGCCACCCGGCCCGGATCGTCTGCCGCAGTTGATGAGGCTGATGCTCAGCCAGCGTATTCGTATGCAGGCCTTTATCATCTTCGACAACTATGGCCCGCACTATCCCGAGTTTCTCAAGGTCATGACGCCCTGGGTGACCGAAGGCAAGGTGAAGGTCAAGGAGGATCAGGTCGAGGGTCTGGAGAATGCACCGACTGCCTTCATGGGGCTGCTGGAAGGCAGGAACTTCGGCAAGCTGGTAGTCAAGATCGCAGATAGCTGATCCGCGCTTGGCGAGAGGTCCGGGACTCTTTACTCTTGAAGCGTCCCGGACAGGAAAATGCCATGACCCCTGCAACAAAACTGCTTGATAAAGCCGGTATCGAATACCGGCTGCACCGTTACCAGCATGATCCCAAGGCCGAATCCTATGGCGGCGAAGCGGCTGACAAGCTCGGCCTGGATCCCGCGCGCGTATTCAAGACCTTGCTGGCCAGCACTGAAACCGCAGAGCTCCTGGTGGCTATCGTGCCGGTTAACGGCATGCTGGATCTGAAAGCGCTGGCCAGCGCCGCCAAGGTAAAGAAGATCGCCATGGCCGATCCTGCCGCAGCCCAGCGCAGTACCGGCTATCTGCTCGGCGGCATCAGCCCGCTGGGCCAGAAGAAAGCCTTGCGTACCTTTATCGACAGCAGTGCCCAGCAATGGCCTACCCTGTATGTCAGCGGCGGCCGTCGTGGTCTGGAAATCGAACTGGGTGCAGAGCATCTTGCAGCCCAGACCCGCGGCGAATTTGCTAGCATCAGCCGCGTGGACAAATAGCCCATCGACCGTCAATAACCATCACAACAAGGACTGCCGCGCCATGGCCCAGCACATTCTCGCCATCGACCAGGGTACTACGAGCAGCCGGGCGATTGTTTTTGACGCCCAGGCCACACCGCTCGCCACCGCACAGGCCGAATTCAAGCAGTACTTCCCGCAGGATGGCTGGGTTGAGCACGATGGTGAGGAGATCTGGTCAAGCAGCCTTGCAGTGTGCCTGGAGGTGCTGGAAAAAGCCCAGATTCAGGCTGCGGACATCAGCGCCATCGGCATTACCAACCAGCGCGAAACCACCTTGTTGTGGGATGCCGAAACCGGCGAACTGCTGTACAACGCGATTGTCTGGCAGGACCGGCGTACCGCCGATTACTGTAGTGAGCTCAAGGCCGCAGGGCATGAAGCCATGGTCACCGCCAATACCGGGCTGCTGATTGACCCGTACTTTTCCGGCACCAAGCTGCGCTGGCTACTCGACAATGTAGAAGGCGCCCGAGACCGCGCAGAGCAGGGTCAACTGCGCTTTGGCACAGTCGATACCTTTCTGCTCTGGCGCCTGACAGGCGGCAAGGTGCACCGCACCGACGCCAGCAATGCTTCGCGCACGCTGATGTTCAATATTCATACCCAGCAATGGGACGAACACATGCTCGAACTACTGGGCATCCCTGCCACCCTGCTCCCCGAGGTCATGGACTGCGCCGCCGACTTCGGCACGACTGACGCCGATGTGCTTGGCGCGGCGATTCGGGTATGTGGCATGGCCGGTGATCAGCAAGCCGCGTTGATTGGCCAGGCCTGTTTCAAGCCCGGCATGGTCAAGAGTACCTACGGCACCGGCTGCTTCATGGTGATGAATACCGGCGACACGCCGATCAGCTCGGAGCATCGCCTGCTGACGACCGTTGGCTACCGGCTGAACGGCAAGACCACCTATGCTCTGGAAGGCAGCATCTTTGTCGCTGGCGCCGCCATTCAGTGGCTGCGTGACGGCCTCAAGCTGATCCAGCATGCGGGCGAGACCGAAGCCATGGCGGAAAAAACCGGCGATCAATGTGGCGTCTACCTGGTACCGGCCTTTACCGGCCTCGGCGCGCCCTACTGGGACCCCAAGGCACGAGGCGCGATATTTGGCCTGACGCGCGACACCGGTATTGCCGAAATTGTTACTGCGGGCCTGCAGTCAGTGTGTTTCCAGACCCGCGACCTGCTCGATGCGATGATCGCGGACGGCGCCGACAGTACGGCCGCACTGCGAGTCGACGGTGGTATGGTGGTCAACAACTGGGTGGTTCAAGCGCTGGCGAATATCCTCGGAGTGCCGGTTGACCGCCCCCAGGTAACCGAAACCACAGCACTGGGCGCGGCCTATCTGGCGGGCCTGCAGATAGGCATATTCAAGGATCTGGAAGACATAGCGCGCCACTGGCAATGCGAGCGCGCTTTCACTCCGGCAATGCCGAAGGCCAAGCGCGAGCAACTCTATAGTGGCTGGTTGGACGCAATCCGTCGCGTCAGGGAATAACTGCGCATTCAGGCGTCTTTGGCGAGCTTCTCTTCGTCGGTCTGAATGGGAAAGGTATCCATCCCACTGGCTTCGTGCGGCGCCAGCGGCGCGTCCGCCAGATCGACGACCATCACGCCCTCCTCCCGGGCGTCAGCAAACAGGCTCCAGGCGGCAATGAACAGCGCGGCGATCATCGGGCCAATAACGAAGCCGTTAAGGCCAAACAACGACAGACCACCTAGCGTAGAGATCAGCACCACATAGTCAGGCAGCTTCAGGTCCTTGCCGACCAGTTGCGGGCGCAGAATGTTATCCGCAAGGCCAATGACAATCGCCCCGAATGCCGTTAGCACTGCGGCCTGCCAGATGGCTCCGGTGGCCAGGAAGTAGATCGCCACAGGGCCCCAGATCAGACCGGCACCCACCGCCGGCAACAGCGATAACACTGCCATCAGCACGCCCCATAGCAAGGCGCCTTGCAAACCCAGAACCCAGAAAATAAAGCCGCCCAAAGCGCCCTGTACCGCCGCCACGGCGATATTGCCCTTGACCGTGGCCTTGACCACCATGGTGAACTTGGTCAGCAGGTGCTGCTTGTAGGACTCACCGAGCGGAATCGCGCGCTTGATGTGCCGAGATACCGTGGGGCCATCTCGCAGCAGGAAAAACAGCAGATAAAGCATGATCGCGAAGCTGATCAGAAAACGGAAGGTATCCTGACCGACACTGAACGCCTTGGTAGCCAGAAACTGGCTGGCTTGCTGAGCACCCTCGGACAACTGATCCTGCACACTGGAAATATCCGCCAGGCCAAATCGCGCCAGCAGATTCTGCAAAGGACCCGGCAGCGCGGTCATGATCTGCTCGAAATACTCGCCGAAATTGATATTGCCGGATTCCATGCGCTCATATAGCGCTGCACCTTGCTGCACCAGCGCACCGGTGAGAAAGATCACCGGCAAAATGACCATCAGCAGAATCATCATCAGCGTCACAAATGCCGACAGGCTGCGCCGCCCCTTCAGCTTGACCTCAACCCAACGCTGCACGGGCTGGAAGATGATCGCCAGAATGGTGCCCCAGAATACTGCGCTGTAGAACGGCAGCAACAGGAAAATGAAGGCGATGGACACCACCACCAATAACAGGACAAAGCTTTTCTCTTCCGTTCGAGCTTTCAGCATGATTCTTCCATAAGGGGGGGCGCTTCTTGAGAGACCGCAGTTTACCAGCGGTTATGGCTATCAGAACACGAGTTTAGTCGACCGTTCCCTGCGCTGGTATATTCGCGCACTGGAGCGATGGTTAACCCACCCTGGCGATACCCGAGCTGGCACTTTGAGTACGGCGGTTATGCGCCTGGATGTAAGTGTCGCGCGACGGCGTAAGGTGATTGCGGCACAGATCCACCAGGGCCTGGCTGTCGCCCTGGCGCAATACCTCGATAATCTGCCAGTGCTCCTGCCGAGCACGCTCAAGCTGCTCCGGGATCACCATGGTGGATGCGCGTATCGAGTGGGCCCGCTGCGCGTGGCTCTGAATCGCTTCAACCAGCACCGGGTTGTCAGACAGGCCAAACAGTTCACGGTGAAAGCGCACGTTGAGCCGAAATACCCTGCGAGGATCACCCGCAGCAACCGCCACATCATGGGCGTGCTGAATGTCGATCAGCGCCGCCAACCTCGCGGGCGCCAGCGGAAAGCGAATCAGTTGAACGCAATGGGTTTCCAGCAACTCCCTGACGGCATAGAGATTACGCACTTCTTCCACACTGTAGGCTTTAACCAGCGCACCCACATTGCGTTTGCGCTCCACCAGGCCCATCTGCTCCAGTTCGATAAGCACCTGACGCACCACATGCCGCTTGAGCCCAAAGCGCGCCAGCAACTCATCCTCTACCAGACGTTCGCGCGGATGCAGAAATCCCAGGACGATCTCCTCTTCGAGAATGTCCACCGCACGCTGCAGCGCAGATGCTGCTCCCTTGTCATTTTCAGTGCTCACGTCAATCCCGGCTCAGACTGTTCAACGCCCTAATATAGAGCGCTTTAAAGCAACCTACAACTTGCGAGACCAATGCGCCTTGGCCATGACGGCTAGGGACATGAAGTAGAAAGGTTGCCAATCCGGGCTGGGCATGATTACATTCCAACAATATTATTAATAATTTAATTAACAATCAGTCCGGGAGTTATTTTGAAAAACAAGACCAATGATACATCCGTGGTAGTGCCTACCGGTCTGCGCAAGGGGCTAGCCAATTACGGCGATACCGGCTTCTCGCTGTTTTTGCGCAAGGCCTTTATCAAAGGGGCCGGCTATACCGACGAAGCGCTGGACCGCACCATTATTGGCATTGCCAACACCGGCAGCGGCTTCAACCCGTGCCACGGGAATGCCCCGCAGTTGATCGAAGCGGTCAAGCGCGGCGTGATGCTCGCCGGTGGCCTGGCGATCGATTTTCCGACCATTTCGATTGGTGAGAGCTTTTCCACGCCAACCAGCATGTACCTGCGCAATCTGATGTCGATGGATACCGAAGAGATGATCCGCGCGCAGCCGATGGATGCGGTGGTACTGATCGGCGGCTGTGACAAGACCGTACCAGCACAGTTGATGGGTGCAGCCTCGGCGAACATCCCCACCATTCAGTTGATTACCGGCTCCATGCTCACCGGCGGGCACCGCGGCGAGCGCGTGGGTGCTTGCACTGACTGCCGTCGATTCTGGGGCCAGTACCGGGGCGAACAGATTGATGAGCAGGAAATTACCGAGGTCAATTCCCGGCTGGTTGCCAGTGTCGGCACCTGTTCGGTGATGGGCACCGCCAGCACCATGGCCTGTATTGGTGAAGCTCTGGGTATCGTCATGCCGGGCGGCGCCTCGCCACCTGCGGTGACCGCTGACCGTATCCGCATTGCCGAACTCACCGGCAAGCAGGCGGTGGAAATGGCTCGCAGCGGGCTGACGCCAGACAAGATTCTGACCGCCAAGGCATTTGAAAACGCGCTGCGTGTGCTGCTGGCGATTGGCGGCTCGACCAACGGCATTGTCCACTTGACGGCGATTGCCGGTCGCATGGGCTTTGAAATTGATCTGGAAGCCTTTGACATGATGAGCCGTGAGACGCCGGTACTGGTCGATCTCAAGCCATCTGGCCAACATTACATGGAAGATTTGCACCGCGCTGGCGGCCTGCAGACCGTGCTGAACGAGCTTCGCCCACTGTTGCATCTGGATGCGATGACGGTGACGGGCAAAACGCTCGGCGAGGAACTCGATGCCGTACCCGTGTTCACCCAGGATGTGGTCCGCAGCATTGCAAACCCTATCTATCCAGCGGGCGGCATCGCCTTCCTGCGCGGCAATCTGGCGCCTGAAGGTGCGATCATCAAGCAGTCGGCAGCCGACGCCGGGCTGATGGAACATACTGGCCGCGCCGTGGTATTCGAGAACTCCGAGGATATGGCGCTGCGCATCGACGACCCCGATCTGGACGTCAACGCCGAGGATGTACTGGTTCTGAAGAATATTGGCCCGCTGGGCGCGCCCGGCATGCCCGAAGCAGGCTATCTGCCTATCCCGAAAAAGCTCGCTCGCGCTGGCGTCAAGGACATGGTGCGGATCTCCGATGGCCGCATGAGTGGCACGGCGGCAGGCACCATAGTGCTGCACGTCACACCGGAAGCGGCGCTGGGGGGGCCTCTGGCGCTGGTTCAGAACGGCGACCAGATCCGCCTGAGCGTGAAGGATCGGGCAATCGAGCTTCTGGTCAGTGTCGAGGAACTGGAAGAGCGCCGTGCCAACTTGGTACTGCCTACTCCCAAGGATGCCGAACGCGGCTATCGCAAACTGTTTTACGAGCAGATCACCCAGGCGGACAAGGGCTGCGATTTCCAGTTCCTGCGTCCGCCGACCATGCATACCCGCGTTCCCGGCAAGGATCGCAAATAAACCCGCCTGACGCATCACTGAACCTCTCCGCAGCGGACGACCCTAATCGTTAGCTGCGGCGACCCCATACAACTCCCAAGCTAAAAATAACTGGAGTTACCGATGGAAAGTACTGCCTGGATAGTGTCGATAACCTGCATGGCGATCGCCGCCTTGCTTATCCTTATTGTGCGTTTCAAGTTTCAACCCTTTCTCGCCCTGTTACTGATCAGCATCGGCGTGGGTCTTGCCATTGGCATGCCGCCTCAGGATCTGATCAGTTTCATTGTCACCTCCATGGGCGGGACGCTCGGATTTGTTGCCCTGATCATTGGTCTTGGGGCCATGTTCGGTGAAATGCTGCGGGTCTCTGGGGGCTCGGAGCGCCTGGCCCTCACACTGATACGTGGATGCAGTGAGCGACAGTTGCCCTGGATGCTCGGCATGGCTGGCTTTCTAGTCTCCATCGCGGTGTTTATCGACGTGGCCATCATCATTCTGGTGCCACTTATCTATGGCATTGCGCGGCGCACCAAGCGATCACTGCTGTACTACGGCATTCCGCTGTGCGCCGGTTTGAGCGTGACCCATACCTTCATTCCGCCAACCCCCGGCCCCATAGCGACCGCAAGCATCATGGGTGCGGATCTGGGCTGGATGATCATCTGGGGCGTTATTGCCGGCCTGCCGGCAATGGCCGTGGCAGGACCGATGTTCGGCAAGTTCATCTCCAAACGGATCTTTGTGCCCGTACCGGAGTGGGCGACGGACGATGAAAGCAAATTCGACCAGCCTAACCTGTTGCCGCCGTTCAAGCGGGTGGTGATGATTCTGCTGCTGCCCTTGGCACTGATCCTGAGCAACACCTCGGCCGACTTGATGTTTGCCGAAGGCAATCTGTTACGCGATATATTGATGTTTGTCGGCAATCCGGTTATCGCCTTGTTGTTCACCTGCCTGCTGACATTCTGGGTGTTTGGCCACAAGCGCGGCTTCAGTAACGAGGAGCTGCAGAAGATAGCGACCAAAGCCCTTGAGCCGGCGGGTGTGATTATCCTGATCACCGGTGCGGGCGGCGTGTTCGGCAAAATGCTGATCGAGTCAGGCATTGGCGAAATTCTTGCCGATGGCATGCAGAGCATGAATATGCCGCTGGTATTGTTCGGTTTCCTGACCGCCTCGGTGATGCGCATCTCCCAAGGCTCCGGCACGGTAGCCATGATCACCGGCGCCAGCCTGACCGCCCCTGTCGCGGCCATGATGGGCACCAGCGACCAGATGCTTGCACTGGTGTGTGTGGCTATTGCCTGCGGTGCCGCGGCGTTCTCCCACGTTAACGACTCAGGCTTCTGGATGGCTAACCGCTACTTCGGCATGAGTGTGTCAGATACCCTCAAGTCCTGGACGGTGATGAAAACCCTGGTTGGCCTGGTCGGTTTGGCCATGTGTCTGCTTATCAGCCTGTTTATCAGCTAAGTCCGCTACCGGCCTGCTGCTCGCCCGTTGACCCGGGCGCAGCAGGCTCGCCCAGCCAGATCAATCCAACCCCACCAATCCTCCCCTGGCTATTACCGCAAAGCCGCTGTTCAGAGCCTTCGCATGCGGTTACCATGCCGCCCGCTGTAATGGCTCCTCAAGCAATAGGAAAAGCAGTGCCATTTATCTACCTGATCGCGGGTGCGCTTGCTGCCGCCGCGTCTTTGTCTATTTCTGCCGCACCACTGACCTTCGACCAAGCCAAGACCGAACTGCGCCGGCAGGTCTTCCATGATCAGAACAACGCCGGTGATCTGTACTGTGGTTGCAACTGGGAATGGCAGGGCCGTTCTGGCGGCAGCATGGATCTGCCTGGCTGCGGCTACGAGATCCGCGCCCAAGCGGTGCGAGCCGAGCGTCTTGAATGGGAACATGTGATGCCCGCGTGGGCGTTCGGCCACCAACGCCAGTGTTGGCAGCAAGGTGGGCGCAAGCACTGCCTCAGTACCGATCCGGTGTTCCGCGCGATGGAAGCGGACATGCACAACCTCTGGCCCTCCGTAGGCGAGGTGAACGCGGACCGCAGCAACTATAACTACGGCCAGTTGACCAGCACGCCCTACCAGTATGGCGCCTGCACCACCCGAGTGGACTTCAAGGAGCGAGTAACCGAGCCACGCGATGAAGCCAAGGGCGTGGTGGCGCGTATCCAGTTCTACATGCACGACCGTTACGGGCTGAATATGTCACGCCAGCAACAGCAACTGCTGATGGCCTGGTACGGTCAGTACCCCGTTACCGAACCTGAGCGCGAGCGCGACCAACGTATTGCCGCTGTCATGGGCCACAACAATCCTTATGTTACAGGCAGACGCACCTGGACCATTGGTCAGCGCTCTAGTGGCGAGGGTTTGAAACAACTGGCGGCGCAAGGGTTATCCACTTCCCGCAGCGGCTCGGCCCCGAGTACCGCAAAGCCAGTGCAGACAGATGCTCATGGTGGACCCATTATCGGCAATCGCAACAGCAAGGTATTTCACTTGCCGCAGGGTTGCCCGAGTTACGCTCAGGTAGCGGCACGCAATCAGGTACGTTTCAACACAGTCGCGCAGGCAGAATCGGCTGGCTACCGGCGGGCGGGGAATTGTCGTTAAAAAAACAGCGCTGGCCACGGCTTGGACTCAGCGCTGTAAAGGAGAATAACGAAGTATTACTGCAGTGCTTCGGCCAGCCCCGTCTCTATCGTCGCCTCTGCACCTGGCCCAATTTCAACGAAAGTGTCATTGGCGTTGGTATAGGGCGGCCAATCCAGGCCGTCTGTACTGGGGTTACCGGTTTTAGCGAAGTTGCTCCACAGCGTCATGGTCAGATCGGAAATGACCTCATCATCAGCACCGTATTCCATCGAGGCGAAAACGTCAGCGGCATCACCCTGCGAACCGGTTACGCCGTTACCATTGATATCACCTATGACCGGCCGAGTGCCCTCCGGCGTCAGCACCAGACCCAGTTGAAAGTTCTGCACCATCCCTTGCGGGTAGTCGAACAGGTAAGGCAGCTCGCAACCATGACAGCTGCGCAAGCCCAGGTCGGCCCAGCCATCAGGCACACGGCTGAATTTGTAAACATATTGGTTTGACTGGTAGGTATCCGAGCGTTGGGTGAGCCAGATGGGCAATGCGGCACGCAAGTGAGGGTAATCACCACTGGTGGCGCCAGCCATCAGCGGTACATCACTGGGCATGCCCTCCTGGGCATTGTAGAAATAGGTGTTTGGTTGGTAGTAATTGTCGGCATTCGGCCGGTAGGTTTCGCGCGGGATGCCATTGTCCTTGTCAGCCTGGGTAAAGGCTGTCCAGGGTAGAGCCCTCGCTTCCTCCAGCGTCTGAACGTTGGCTCGTTCGAACAGCGCTACACCCACCGCCTCTGAGCTGGCCAGTGAATCAGCGGGCTCACTTTGGGTATCCAGCGGTGAAGCGCCACTTTGCACGATAGCCTTGTGAAATAGCCCGGTCGCCTGCGGTGAGTTCATCAGGGAATAGGTCTTGCCTCCACCGCCAGACTGACCAAACAGCGTGACGTTATCCGGGTTACCGCCAAAAACGGCGATATTGTCCTGAACCCATTCGAGCGCCATGACCAGATCCATCTGGCCGTAGTTACCCGACCCGGCGTAGCCGCTCTCCGCGCTCAGCAGCGGATGCGCGATATAGCCAAAAGGCCCCAGCCGATGGTTGACCGTCACCAGAACAACGTCCTTGCTCGGCAGACTATTGGGGTTGTTGTATTGCGCAGAGTTCGCGGAAAGGATGGCAAAGGCGCCGCCATGGAACCAGACCATGACAGGCAAGTTTTCCGCATTCTTTGGCGCGGTGATATTCAGATACAGTGAGTCCTCGCTCATGCCGCCCTTGTTGATCGCTTGCAATGCCGGGTCCTGGGCCGACTGATCGGACCAGGCCGTGGCCTCGCGCACGCCAGACCATGGCTCCGCCGCTACCGTTGGGCGCCAGCGCAGGTCACCCAAGGGTGGCTTGGCGTAAGGCACACCCAGAAACTGCCAGGTCTCATCACTGGCTGCGAAGCCACGCAATGTCCCCGCCGTGGTTTCGACCTCGATCCGTTCACCGGTCGAGCGTGCAAAATGCTCTAGCGCATTAGCCGCAGTGACGACCGGGCGCGCACGTGGATCCGCATCGGAAAAGGCCTGCTGTTCTTCCAGATTGGACATGAGCGTTTGCAAGCTGGTTCTGAACGCGGCTGTAGGCTGATCGAACAGAATGCTATTGGCGCTGAACGAGACTTCCTCACGGATAGCATCGGTAATTTGAATGCCGTTGTTGAGATCACCATCGGCGTCCAGTGTTTGCAACAAAATCAGCATGTTGGTCACGCGCTGATCCTCTGCAGATCCTGCACCCTCGACAACATTCAAGGGCGTCAGTACGGCGGCGCCGACGGAAGAGCCGAGTTCCAGATCACAGATGGAAAAGGTCAGGGTTTCACCACCCTGATAATTGAACTGACCCTGATCATCAGTCAATCCTGCTGCGGTAGTTGATCCCTGATAATCCAGCCCGGACACGGCGCTATCGACAAAGGTGCCTGTATTCACACTTGGATGGGAATCTGAGGAACCCCCACCGCCGCCACCAAAGCAACCGGCCAAAGCGAGGACAAGAGGCGTGAGGGCAAAAACAGTTAACGTTGGGCGAGCTGTAACGCGGGGGCTTGCTAGATATTTCATGCGCTTCTCCGTTTATTTTTGTAATGGAGTGCCTCAAAACGGGGGTTCGTGGCCGCTAACTCAGTAAGGCGGACGAACATGCTCAGTTGCCTGACGCTGATTATCCTTGCAGCGCAGACCGCTTTATCGACTCGAGAAGACAATCCGGGTTATTTCGCTATCATCGATCAGATAGTGATATCGCAAACTATAGAGACATAAAAGTAGATTAGCTATAGTAATGAATGAACATTCATGCGCAATTTTCCGACAGGATGACTGGATGGACTTAAAAAGGCTGCTAAGGGAGCTTTCATAGGCGGTGCAACAAGGCACTTGAAACACTGGAGGGCAGGAGGCTAGCGGTAAGGCACAAGTCAGTAGGCTACAGACTAGAAGCGAATTTTAGCCAACATCGAGTAGGGTGAGGCGTTGCCGCCCCATCCCTCTCACA